>Ga0075937_110_pt1 | contig 87180 bp, 101 predicted proteins | sample RifGroA2_FD_67946 | JGI IMG/M metagenome (GOLD analysis project Ga0075937, IMG submission 67946) | Parcubacteria bacterium GW2011_GWA2_42_14
ATTATGAACAGATCCACGCAGAACAACTTACACTATTTGAAGGGGTATCACCCTAGCATTTCGCATACCCCGATGCTTGCATCGGGGTAGTTGATTTTTAGGTGCTCTATCTTGGATAATTGGATAAATGGAGCCGCAAAACTCGCAGAACCCTCTGTATTCTTGCTCGCGGGCAAGTCCACGGTTCTCTCTTTGTTTTGCTTTACCATTTGTTGCCTAATCCTCCGCAAGGAAAAATTTTATAGCGGTACGAGCTTTGGTGTTGGGTTGATGTCCGGTTCGCTCAGTTTTGAAGTAAAAGAAAAAAGCTGCGGAAGCAGCTATTTATTTTTTGGCGGCTGGATTAGGTGGAAATTTATTGTTCATTGTTAAATCACTATCGGTTATTGAAGAAATTTTTGAGAAAGCAATGTCAAGGAGGTTGATAAGGACACAAAGAATTGTTACGCGGAATTCTTTCCGCCAGCCAGAAAAATCTATGTCCGTAAATTCGTGATATATCCATCTTCGTTCTCGTTCGGTTTGGTCATCTCGCCAAGCGTTTGCGCTAATTCGTAGGGAACAATTTTCAGGTGAGTCGTCAAGGTACATATTAATATTTCGTTCAATTCCGTCGGCGCCAATCCAGCGCGCGGTAATTACAGGTTCATCCTGGTGCCATTTTTCTATTTCCGGGTTAACGCCGGATTGCGGGAAGTATGCTTTCATAATCCTTTCTATTCTATCAAGGATTTGTCCGTATTCATGCCAGTTTTCCATGTGCTCCCTCGTTTGTTGATTTATTAAGGTGCTTCCGGTTCACCATAGCATATGATTATTTTTTTTCAAGCACCATGATTTTAATTTTTACCGGCAACGGAAAGGGCAAAACCACGGCTGCTTTGGGCCAGGCGCTTCGTTCGGTTGGAGAAGGTAAAAGGGTTTTGATGATTCAATTCATCAAGGGGCCGTGGAAGTCGGGAGAAGATTTTTATTTGGAAAAATTCAACATTCCACGTTTCACATTCAACATTTTTAAGACCGGTCTTGGGTTCGTGGGAATTTTGGATGACAAATTGCCGATTAAAGAGCATAAAAAAGCCGCCGAAGAAGGTTTGTGGTTTGCTAAAAAAGAAATAGAATCCGGAAAATGGGATATGGTTATTCTGGACGAAATAAATAACGCTGTTTCACTCGGCCTAATTCCCAAAGAAAAAGTTTTAGAGTTAATAAAACTAGCTAACCAGCCGACGGTGAAACTAGAATACTTAATTCTTACCGGCCGCGACGCCCCGCAAGAATTTATTGGCGCGGCTGATATCGTTACCGAAATGAAAGATATAAAGCACGTTTTTGAAAAAGGCGTGAAAGCAAAACGCGGGATAGAATACTGATATTTTTAATAATAAATTGTTCTGGTGCGGTGGTAGGGTTTTGATGACTGTTGAATTTCTTGGCTCATGAACCAGAGTGTATTGTCAATTTCTCCGGCACTCATTATTTTTATTTCTTGGCGCAATAATTCTACGGCCCATACAGTTACCGCGCGAATTTCTATTTCTTCTCTTGAGTCGTGCGGAATTTTGTTTAAGGAATCTATGGCACGGGCCAAAGCGTCATTATATCGCAGTACGCCGAATTCCCGTAAAATCTGCGGCAGTTTATAATCGGCAAAGGCGGTTAGTTTTTCCAGTCCGGCAATTTTTTTATGCTTTTCTTTAAGAATATAACTTATGTCATTAGCGCAAATTTGCGCCCGTTTGAGAAAAACGACCTCTTTTCCATCAAGAGAGGAAATGTCGTTAAAGGAAGGAAAATTTTTTTGAAGCAGTTTCACCAGTTTAATTGCGTCAAACTGAGATGTTTCAAGAACATTTATAAATTTTCCGTCAAAATTTTCAAGAAGTATTTTTCCCGTTTCCCGAAGATTTTGTATTCGTTCTTTAAGAAGCGGTATTTCAACCGTGTTTATTCCCCGAAAGAAAATCTTTGCGTCATCTATATTTAAAGAAGAAAGGTATTCGACGTTTAATATAGGCACACTTTTGGCCAGAGCCCGTTTGAAGCAAGATACTAACCCATACCAGCCGCCAATGGTTTTGCCGAAAGGCCATTCCACTTCCCACTTTGTAATGCCCTTATCCGGCCAAAAACAGAAATTTACAGAATTTTCTAGAAATACAAGTTGAAGATCGTTTTCCATATTTCCCGTAGTTCCCATTTCCAGCTGTTGTTCCGAGAATCCTTTTTGAAAACGTTTAAGGATGCTATTAGCGGTTTTGTTGATACTTTTTTTGTCTATGGAAACGAATCGAGGTTTCATTAATATGTCCTTAGTAGATTCAAGGATTTGCAGGGGGTCTTCTGTTATTATTTTTAATTCCGGTATGCGCATAATTATTAAGATATAGGATTTTATATCTGTTTGCAATCAAATATATTTATATTTTATGGAATAACTTGTTAACTTTGATTACCGCCAACTAAAATTTTTAAAAGGCCTCAAGTGGGGCCTTTTTTAGTTACCATTCCTCCGTTTTAACGCCGGGAAAGTTTATTTTAAACTTGTTTGCTTCTTTTTCAAGATTTTTTCGCGTTCCTTTGCCGCCGCAAATGCGGAGATGCCGTTCGGAAATGTCAGGAATTAGTTTTGTCAGGGCTTCAACAGTCGGGCGGCCAGTAAAATATTTCCACTCTTTAAGCGTTTCGGGATTTTCCCGGGTAAGAAAGGGCAGGTAGCGGAAGTTTTGTGGAAATCTTTTTTGCGTGTTTTCCAATTCGTCGTGGAAAATCAGGCGGCGCATGAGTTTTGAACTGGAAACATAAATTACGTTAACGTTCATTCCTTTTTCTGCCATGTAGCGTATTGCTGAAAGGTGCGGAGTTACTCCGGTGCCAAGTCCGTAAAAAAGGAATTTTTTATCCTGCCACCAGTCATCCGGTTCCAGTTCCAAATCTTTTCGCGGATTTATGAATAATGATTTTTTGCCGTTTTGTTCGCTGATGCGCGCTTCCAATTCCGTTCCTGATAAAAATTCCTGAAATGCCCACGAGGTGTTGGGGTTTTCCGCGGCTTTGCTTACAACCGTTTCTATAATAGGAGAACGCGGATTGCTTGAAAAAGAATAAGTCCTCATTTCCAAGCGCCCGCTGGCCTTGCCAAAAAGTTTCAGCCAAAAGGCATTACCCGGCCGCGCTTTTACTTCCACATCATCGGGAAGTTTTAGCCGCACCGCCCTGATTTCTCCCGGAGCAAAATCAATGATTTCAACGATTTTAGCCGGAGCGCTGATAAAGGGCATGAAGTTGTCCTTTTTAAGGAGCTTAATCGTCTTTGTATTTATATAAATAACTCGTAATTTTGCTATTGTCAAGTGTTATAAAATATTGTATAATTTAGATAATGTCAGAAAGGAGAAAAATACATGCCGGAAACAGTTCAGAAAAAGGATAGTCCCTTGTCAAAGACAACCAAAAATGTTGTTTTTTTAATGTTGTCCGGAGGAAAGGATTCCGGTGTTGCCGCCCGTCTTCTTAAAGATGAAGGCAAGGAAGTTATAGGTTTTTTCATCAAAGGATGGGCTCCTACGGGACTTAAGTGCCTTGAACCGCCAGAAATGCGGGACGCGGCTGAAATCGCGCGCGTGGTTGGCATTGAATTTTTCCCGATTCTAAACTGGTCAGAGCATTTTTATAATGCCGTTTTTGACCCCATGCTTTCCGGTTATCTTTCCGGAATTACTCCCAACCCCGATACTCTTTGCAACCGGGAAATAAAGTTCGGCCTGTTCGCGAAATTTGCTTTTGGCCGCGGAGCGGATTATATCGCCTCAGGACATTATGTGAGAAAAAACGACAATCCCTTGCAACTTCTTGTGGCTAGGGACGAAAGAAAGGACCAATCTTATTTTTTGTACGATTTGAAAACGGATATTCTTGAACGCTCCCTTTTTCCTATCGGGAATTATGTTAAGAGTGAAGAAGTAATCCCAATGGCTAGGTCATTCGGCCTGCCGCAGCGCGTTATAGAAAAGCGCCCCACAAGAGATATTTGTTTTTTGCTGAAGAGCGAAGAAGACGCAACTGACGGCGGACGTATTGGTATGGAGAAACTTTTACGCCTTGAAGGCGAGAAAAGGGGTATTAAATTCAGCTCCGGTCCGGTAATTCATGAAAAAACTGGCAAGGTGGTGGGTGAACATAACGGAGTTTCGCTTTTTGCCGTTACCATCGGACAAAGGCACGGTTTGGGACTGGCCGGAGGAAAGCTCTTGTATGTTTCCAGAAAAGATATCTTGAAAAACGCTTTTTATGTAAATTCCGAAAAGCCAAGTTCTCCGGAAGTTGTCGTAAAGAACTTGAACTGGATTTCCGGAGCGCCTGATTTTGGAAAGAAGCTTTCTGCCAAAATCAGAACGCCGCAAAAAGCACAATCGTGCCGCGTTGAAAAAATCGGCGAGGACGAAATCCGTGTTAAGTTTGACACTCCGCAAAATTCAGTCGCTCCCGGCCAGGCATGCGTGTTGTATGACGGCGAAGTGGTGTTGGGAGGAGGAATTATCGTAAGTTGAAAATATTTAAAGATTTAAATATGATAAGTTACTGGCCGCGTTCTTGACGCGGCTTTTTTCTTTTGTTACAAATGACAGTGTAGTTCTTTGAACAAACAATGAGGTAATTTAATGAGGTCGTTGTTCGGTCGCTGGTTTTTGGTTATTACTCTAATTTTGATTGTAGTTATTTTTAGCGCTGTTGGCATAGCGAGCTATTATCGTGTCCACTATATCAATTTTGATATAGCGGTTGAAAATGCAGAAACGCTTGTAATTGAAAGGGTGGATGAACATGGTAATGTTATTCCCATAAGCGGGAAAAAGGTAGGCGATATAAAACCGATCGGTTTGACGTGGTGGCCGAATGGAGGAAGAGGGACCGTTCTTAACCTGCCGGTACCGGGACGTTATCTGGTATCGCGGCTCATTTCGGGGGGAGAAAAGGAAAAAATTACTACCATCTTTTTTGACAAAGGCGCGGTTCGTTATGATTATTTGTTAACAGTTAGTAAAGACGGCATCTCGATTCTAACAGTAGAAATAAAAAAGTGATAGTTTAAAGCCGAATTATCGGCTTTTTTGATTTTTTTTCAAAATCTGCTTTAATAGCAATATGGAGTCTAAAGAAATCCGCAAAAAATTTTTAGAGTTTTTTGAAAAACGGGGACATAAAGTCGTGCCTTCTTCTTCTCTTATTCCCGATGACCCGTCGGTGCTTTTGACAACCGCCGGAATGCAGCAGTTTAAACTGTATTATATCGGCAAAGCTGACCCTAGTAAGGATTTCGGCGCAAAAAATACCGCCTCTATCCAGAAATCTTTCCGCACTTCCGATATCGACGAAGTGGGCGATGACAGCCACGATACTTTTTTTGAAATGCTCGGCAATTTTAGTTTTGGCGGATATTTCAAAAAAGAGGCGATTCAGTACGGCTATGACTTTTTTAAGGAAATGAGCTTACCCATTGATTTTGTAACAGTTTTTGGAGGCGATAAAGAAGTACCTGCAGACGAAGAATCTGAAAAATTCTGGAAAGAACTCGGTGTTAAGAAGGTTGAAAAACGGGGACGGGAAGATAACTTTTGGGGGCCAACCGGAAACGAAGGGCCGTGCGGGCCGACAACGGAAATATATGTGAACGGAGTTGAGATTTGGAATATTGTTTTTAATCAATATTATCAAGAATCAAATAAAACCTTAAAACCGCTTGAACAAAATGGCGTTGATACGGGAATGGGGTTTGAGCGTTTGGCAATGGTTTTGCAAAAAAAGAAAAATATTTTTGAAACTGATTTGTTCGCGCCATTCCTTGAGTTGATTCCAAAAGAAATACCGGATAGGCAAAAGAGAATTATAGTTGACCATCTTCGCGGTTCAACTTTTCTTTTGGCCGATGGTCTTCGTCCTTCAAACAAAGAAGCCGGTTATATTCTGCGCCGGCTGATGCGCCGGGTTTTTGTTTATGAAAAGTTATATAAAATTCCGACGCATATTTACGACGCAATTATTCACGATATTGTTCACGAATACGGGGAGTTTTATCAAGAACTTTTGCGGGAAAATAATGCCGTTCGGGAAGAATTTAAAAAAGAGGGGGAGAAGTTTTATAAAACTTTGGAGAGAGGACTTAAAGAACTTGAGAAGATTTCGGAAATTAGTTCGGTGTCCGCTTTTAAACTTTATGAAACTTACGGTTTGCCGTTTGAGATTATAAAAGAGCTTGGCGGCCAAAAGGCCGCAACACTAACCCGTGACGGATTTGATGAAGAATTTAAAAAACATCAGGAAATTTCCCGCGCCGGACTTGAAAAAAAATTCGGCGGTCACGGCCTCATTCTTGATACCGGAGAATTAAAAGCCGCCAACAAAGAAGAGTTGAAAAAGGTAACGCGCCTTCATACCGCAACACATTTATTAAACGCGGCTTTAAGAAAAGTTTTGGGACAAGATATTCGTCAAGATGGTTCGGACATAACTGCCGAGCGCACCCGTTTTGATTTTACGTTTCCGAGAAAATTGACTCCGGAAGAAGTAAAAATGATTGAGGAACTTGTAAACAGCGCCGTTGAAAAAAATATGCAAGTAATCAAAGAAGAAATGGATTATCAAGACGCCATTAAATCAGGGGCACTCCATTTTTTCAAGGAAAAATATCCCGGTAGAGTAAATGTTTATACCGTTTCCGACCCAAAAACCGGCGAAATTTTTTCCAAAGAACTCTGTGGCGGCCCGCATGTTTCGCATACTGGAGAAATCGGCCGCTTCAAAATTATTAAAGAAGAATCAAGTTCCGCCGGGGTTAGGAGGATAAGAGCCGTTGTAGAGTAGAATAACTATTGAAGTCGGACTTTCGGAGGAAGTCCGACTTCAGAGGTTTATATTGTTGGAAATATGTTAAAACCACTTAATTTTGGTGGTTTTTGTTATAAAGAGTCCTTTATTGTATAATTAAGACATGGCATTAGGAGATTTTTTCGGAAAATTTATGCATAAAAAAACCCAGGATATCAGGGTGGCAATTGATATTGGCTCCATGTCCATAAAAACCATTCTTTTTGAAAAAAAGGGCGAAAATCTGATTATTATTAAAAAGATGGCAACGCAGTTTCCTTTGCGCGAAGACACCATTTCCATTGTTAAATTTATTAATACCTATATTCGTGAGGAACTTTTTCGGATTATCAAAGATATTCATAAAGTGCCCGATAAGGTTATTATAGGGATAGCGGGAGATTTTCTGGAAAATAAAATAACGTCCATAAAAGTAGAAAGAGCCCACAGAAACAAGAAGGTATTAGAAGAAGAAATAGCCGAAGTTTTTAAAAAGGGCGTAGAAGAGGTTAATATAAAAAATCCCGGCGCAGTTTTGGTTGATTCTTTTCCCATGCGGGTTTTGATTGACGGTTATGAAATAGAGGATGTTTATAAAGATATTACCGGTGATACGGTTGAAATTTTTATTTTTTCGTCATTGATGAGAAAAGAATATTGGGACCAGTTTAAGTTTCTTAAGCGCATTTTGGGAGGCATACCGCTTAAATTTGTTTCCAACCAGTTTGTAAACGCTTTTTCTCTGCCCAAAATTTTAAATATGGATGACGCGCTTTTGATGGATATCGGGGCAAAGGCCACGGAAATTTCTTATGTGAGTAATTCAAAAATAAGGTCAATTCACCGTTTTCTTTTCGGCGGATATAATTTCACTAAAACAATTTCGGAATCGCTCAGCGTGGGTTATGTGGAGGCCGATAATATCAAGCGCCAATATGAAGACCGGATTTTGCCGGTTTCTCTTGTCAGTAAAATAAAAGAAGCGATTTTAAGGGGGGTGGTGGAATGGGAGAGGGAATTTATTGAGATTCTTTCTTCCGATTATAATTTTGTTGTGCCGGCCAATGTTTTTGTTTTTGGGGGCGGATTATATTTGAAGGAAATTCAGGATTTTTTAAAACGCGGAGAATGGGCGGTAGGGCTTTCTTGGCGTGATAAAATAAATATTTCATTCCTTTCCGCGGAAAAAATAACCCACAATGTCATTGATGTTACAAAACTTTCCGGTTTTAACGAAGTGTCGTTTCTTTCGCTGATTTATTATTCTTACCTGCTTGATTAACTGGACAACCAACTACCAACAACCAATAACACGTGTTGTAGGTTGTAGGTTGTAGGTTGTAGGTTAGATGCCGCTTTTTTCAAAAAACGTAGAAACAAATAATGAATTTCGGAAAAGGCCGGGACTATTGGGATTGAACCGCGAGCAAAAAAGCGGCCCTGTTTTAAGGGATGTTGTTTCCAAAGGAGGCAATATAATCAAGCTGGGAGAACCGCTTAAAAAACCGGTTGAGGTTTCCAAGGGGCCGCCGGTATTTTCGGCGGCAAAGCCGATTCTTGAAATTAAAAAAGAAGTTCCTTATAGAAAATTGGAATTGCCCCAAAAAAATGTTTTAATTTCCAATCTTGCGAAACGCCCGGATTTCATAAGAAAAATGCGTTCAGTTTCTATTATTGGTTCGGTTTTGCTCTTTATAGTTTCCGTGGCACTTTTTTCTTTTGCTTTTTCGCGCGCGCGGCTGACAATTCGCGTTAAGATAATAACGGTGCCGCTGGCCGAAACCGTTATTACCGTTGACCCTAAAGCAACGGCTGTAAATATCAACACCAAGCGCCTGCCAGGATTATATATTGAAGCGACCAAATCGGTAGTAAAAAATTTTGAAGCTAAAACCGTGGGATACACGGAAAGCAGGGCCAGAGGCATGATAACCATTTTTAATAATTTCGGAACATCTCCGCAAACCCTTATTAAGACAACCCGTTTTGAATCAAAATTAACCGGTCTTGTTTTCCGGCTTCAGGAAACTATTACTGTTCCCGGAGCGGTGAAACAGGGAGATAAATTAATACCCGGTTCAATTAAGACGGAAGTGGTTGCCGATGAAATCGGGGAAAAATACAATATTGTTTCTGATGACTTTGTCATTCCGGCTTTTAAGGGCTCGCCGAGGTATCAGGGTTTTTACGCAAAATCGCATGACGCCTTTCGCGGAGGATTAAAGGGCGCGGGAGCCATTGTTACAGCTGATGAGCTTAAAAAAGCCGAAGAGGAAGTTACGGCTAAGGCTTTTGAGGAGGCCAGAAAAGAATTGGATTCAAAAATTCCTCCCGGTTATATGTTGCGCAATAAGGACATGCTGCGGAAGGGCGGCAGTGTTATTAAAATTACCAAAGTATCAAAACCGCGCGCGGGAGAAGCGGTAAGGACTTTTACGGTAGCCGCCGATGCTGTTGCCAGCGCTACGCTTTTTAAAGAAGACGATTTGTATTTACTGCTTTCAAAACTCGTGATAAAGGAAGGTTCGCGGGAAAGCATACTGAAGCAAAAAACGGATATTAATCCCACTCAAACAAATTTTGATTTTGATAACCGTCTGCTTACTTTTAATATTGGAGATAATTTGGTTTTAAGTTACGATATTGACCAGGAAAGATTAAAAAATGAAATTGGAGGAAAATCTAAAAGCGAGGCGGAGGATATTTTACGGGACAGGCCGGAATTTACGGGTTTTGTCGTGGAAATTTCTCCGTTTTGGGTAAAGAAAGTGCCGTCCAATCCCAAGAAGGTTGATATTAAAGTTGAGTTATGACCCCATACTAAATTTTGAACAAATTATGAAATTTGATGTAGCCATTGTTGGAGCCGGGCCGGCCGGAAGCTGGCTGGCTAGAGAGCTTGCCAAAAACAATATTTCCGTTGTCTTGTTTGAACGTTCGCCGGTTATCGGCGAGCCAAATTTTTCCAGCGCCGGTTCTCCCGCGTATACGGTTGAACGATTCCGTCTTCCTCCGGCATCCGTTGCGGCACGGTGGGATATTCTTCGCATAAATGGCCCCACCACCACATTTAGCTGGCGATATGATACGCCGATAGGTGTTGTTTTTGACTTCCGCGAATTGAAAGTTTTACTTCTTAAAGAAGCGGAAAAGATGGGCGCAATTATCAAGCTGGGGTCCACGGTAGAGAATGTTAAAATTCTTAATGATTATTCAGAGATATATGTCAAATCGGAAAAAGAAGCGTATCGCGCCAAAGTAGTAGTAGATGCATCAGGTCCTTCCGGGGTTATAGCTACACGATTAGGGATGAGAAAAGCCATACCGATAAAACCCTCGGTTGGTCTTGAAATTATAGCTGAAACGCCGCAGGCCCCAATAGATGTTTTTCGTACTCTCGATTTTTATTTTGGCCGTGTATGGGTTCCGCATGGATACGGTTGGATTTTTCCCATGATGAAACCATGCGTAAAGATCGGCGTAGGTGTTTTTCAACTCGCGCGTTATGGAGGAGGCCCTCGATTAGAAGATTTCCTCAATGAATTAATTAAGCGGGTTCCTTATCTTTCCGGACATCATATTGTTGAAACACATGGCGGCATGCTTTATGGAATGGGGATTCGACATCACGTATTTAAAAATGTTATAGCAATTGGTGATGCCGCGGATCAAGTAAACCCTTTGGGGGGTGAAGGAATCCGGCATGCTCTTCAATCTGCGGAATTTGCGCGCGATGTTATACTTGATGCCATTGCAAAAAATGATTTAGCGCGATTGGAACAATACGATATACGGTGGAGAAAATATATCGGGTGGCGGTGGTGGAAATGTCGTATCCTTGCGCAGTTTTTTTATCATCATTTCTCCGATAGCATGCATGACAATTTTGTAAGAGCCGTATCCAAGATTACTGCCCAGGAGATTTTTGACGCTCTTTTCGAATATAAGATATGGCCAAGTATACATGCCAGATTATTCAAACGACATACGGGGTATTGACAATGCCCTTTTTATTTATTACATTTGGTATATTACTCATTATTTGACGTGTTTTAAATCAAATTAACCGCATTTTTAAACGCTTATAGACGCAGGCGGCGTTGGAGCGTTTTATTTTGTGTTTTAAACAGTAAAATAGCGTCGGATGGCAAAAGAAAGAATTTACAAGGAAGGAGCCGTTGAGGAGGCCTTGGGGGGCACGCTTTTTCGCGTAAAACTGGATGATGGAGGGGAAATGCTCGCGCATCCTTCGGGCAAAATGCGCTTAAATTATATTAAAATTCTTCCCGGAGACAGGGTTCGCGTTGAGCCGTCGCCGTATGACGGGAAGAGGGGGAGAATAGTTCACCGATTAAAATAAATCATGATTCATGAATAATGAATAATGAATCAAGTAAACGATTTATGTTTCAGGTTTCATGTTTCAAGTATGAATGAAGGTACGCGCTTCGGTAAAAAAATTTTGCATGAAATGCAGGACGGTGCGCCGCAAAAGGCGGATTTTTGTCATTTGCAGCAACCCCAAACATAAACAGAGGCAAGGATAAATCATGGGTCATGAATCATGAATCAAAGAAAGATTTATGTTTCAAGTTTCATGTTTCAAGCGTGAATGAGAATTGTAGGCATTAACATCCCTGATAATAAAAAAATTGAAATCGCCCTGCGATATATTTTTGGTGTCGGGCCGGGCTTGGCAAAACTCATTTTAAAAACGGCGCAGGTTGACGTTAATAAACGCGCTAAAGATTTGTCGCCTGACGAAATTAACCGCGTTCGAGACATTATTGAGAAAAATTATAAGATTGAAGGTGATTTGAGACGTGAAATAATGATGAATATTAAGCGGTTAAAAGAAGTGGGGACTTATCGCGGTTTACGGCACATTAGAGGTCTTCCGGCAAGAGGACAGCGCACCAAGACGAATTCCCGCACACGGCGCGGAAATGTGCGTAAGACGATGGGCTCGGGAAGGAAACCGGCGTCAAGTCCTACATAAAAATCATGAGTCATGAATCATGAATCAAAGAAAGATTTATGTTTCAAGTTTCATGTTTCAGGTTACACGAGATGGGCAAAAAGAGAATAAAAGAAGATGCTAACGAAGAAGGAAAGAGCGCCTCAGGAGAGGCGGCTGTTAAGAAGTCTGCTGAAACAAAAGTTAAGGGTCGGGTGGAAGCAGTTAAAAAAGCTTTTGTTTATATTCAGGCCACTTATAATAATACCATTATCAGTCTTAGCGACGAGAAAGGTAATGTTTTGGCATGGTCTTCTGCCGGGGCCCTGGGGTTTAAAGGAACGAAAAAATCAACGCCGTATGCGGCGGCTCGCGTGGCAGAATCATTGGTTGATAAGGCGGGCAAAATCAGTATTCCCGAAGTTGTTGTTTTGGTAAAGGGCGTTGGTTCTGGCAGAGAGTCGGCGATTAGAGCGCTTGTCAACAGGGGTCTGAATGTAACTTTTATTAAGGATGTAACGCCGATTCCGCATAACGGGCCAAGGGCGAGAAAAGTTAGACGTGTTTAATATCACTAATCAATTTCGAATTATTTCGCGAATGCCTGTGGTGAGCTTGTCGAACTATTCGCGAACGAAATTAGCGACTGATTAGAGATTTAATGAGGGTATTAGAAAAAGTTGAACGTCGTTTAGGTGAAAAGCTCTTTTTAAAAGGGGAGCGTTGTCTTGGGCCAAAATGCGCTCATATTCGCCGTCCTTATCCGCCTGGTGTTCACGGCAAGGGTTCGAGAGCCAGTAACTCTGAATTCGGAATTCAGCTTCGAGAAAAACAAAAAGTAAAATTTTTATACGGTCTTCGGGAGCGGATGCTTGCAAGATATTTCGGTAAAGCTCTTCGCGACAAAAAACATCCGACCGGAGATGCCCTTGTTAATACGCTTGAAAAACGTTTTGATAATGTTATTTTTAGGGCGGGTTTTGTCGTTTCCCGAAGCATCGCCCGTCATCTTGTAAGTTACGGGCACGTGCTTGTTAATAAACGCACGGTTACCAAGCCTTCTTATTCGGTCAGAATCGGCGATATTATAGAATTGTCGCCTAAGGTTTTTAATAATCATGTTTTTGGCGAAGAATTTTTATTCCGTATCAAAAAACACGAAGCTCCGGAATGGATTAAATTGGATAAGGAAAAGAAAATCGCCGAAATTATAAAAGAGCCGTATGAAAGCGATTTAATTATTGACCCAAATATAAAATTAGTTGTTGAGTACTATTCTCGTTAGCGACAAGAGACAAGAGACAAGCGACATGGCAATTTAAAAACGATACCAGTTTTTAAAAAAACATGTCTCATGTTTCATGTCACATGTTGCAAAAAAATGATACCATTACCACAAAAACCAAAAGTAATCATCGAAGAAGGCAATAGGGGGGTTTATGAAATTGAGAGCTTGTATCCCGGATACGGCCATACTCTCGGCAATTCTTTAAGAAGAGTTCTTCTTTCTTCCCTAAGCGGCGCGGTAATAACTTCTGTAAAAATTGAGGGCGTGCAGCATGAATTCTCTACTATTCAGGGAGTTCTTGAAGATATGGTTGATATTATACTGAATTTAAAGCAGGTCAGATTTAAAATACACGGTGAAGGTTTTTATAAAATAAACCTTGAGGCCAAGGGAGAGGGTGAGGTTACAGCCAAAGATTTTTCATTGCCTTCTCAGGTGGAAGTGCAAAATCCCGAGCTTCATATAGCCACCCTGACCGATAAAAAAACAGTTTTTAAATTAGAAGCGGAAGTTGAAACCGGCCTTGGTTATCAGTCGGTGGAATCAAGGAAAAAAGAAAAGGTTGAAATCGGTTCAATCGCGCTGGATGCTTCTTTTTCGCCGGTTAGGCTCGTAAATTACGAAGTGGAAAATATGCGGGTAGGGGACAGAACGGATTATAACCTTCTTCGTATTCATATTAATACTGATAGCTCCATTGCGCCCAGAGAAGCCTTAAAACAGGCATCGGCTATTTTGGTGGGGCAATTTCAGGAACTTGCCGGCGTGTTTGAGGAAAAAGGAAAAGAGGCGCCTGAATTAAGGGCGGTGGAGGTTCTAGAGGGGCCCGGAGAAACATATGAAGAAGAATCTTCTAAGAAAAAAATAGAAGATCTAGGTTTTTCTAACAGAACCATGAATGCGTTGAATAAGGCGGGTATAAAGAATATAGGATCTTTGGTTAAAAAAACAGAAAAGAAGCTAAAGGAAATTGAAGGACTTGGAGATAAGGGCATACGGGAAATAAAGAAAGAATTGGGGAACCTTGGGGTTACATTGAAACAGTAAGGCGACCCCAATTTACGAATAGCACTCGAATGACTCGAATAACGCGAAACGGAAACATTTGAATCATTCGGGTGAATTCGAGTCGTATTAGAGTCGCTCCATAATGAAACATCTTAAGAAAGGCAGAAAATTCGGAAGAGTTAAGAAAGTTCGGGAGGCCTTGCTAAAAAGCCTTGCTTATTCGTTTTTAACGCATGGCCGAATAAATACTACCGAAGCCAAAGCAAAAGAACTTCGCGGTTTTATGGAAAAAATAATCACTCATGCCAAAGCGGGCGGGCTGGCTAAAAGGCGTTTAGTCGCGGGAATTTTACCGCCGCGTACCGTAAAAAAACTTTTTGAAGAAATAGCGCCTGATTTTAAAGATAGAAAAGGCGGATATACAAGAATTATCCGGCTTGGTGTAAGAAAAAGCGACGGAGCCAGAATGGCGATTATTGAGTTGTTGAATTGAAAAATTTTTGTAGGTTAAGGAAAACAACTACTTATAAAAGGTCGATGAATTTATGCTATTGATGAATAAAAAATTAAAGTTATGGAATTTGGACAAGAAAAAAGTTTTGGAGATCCTGCAAGGATCCTTGAAGAACAAAGATATCTCGGTCTTCTAAAAAAAATAGAAAGTGGAATAGAATTATCAAAGACTGAACGGATAGATTATGAGCGGTTACACCCTTTATATGGTTTAGATAAACAAACAGTGAAAGAGTAATTGTTATTTTACCATTTTTTAGATGCTACAGTTGTAAAATAACAACTGAGGGATTTTAGTTGGTTGTTTAATAGTATGGAACACAAGTTTGACGCATCAGGCAAAATACTTGGAAGATTGGCAACGGAAATTGCCGGAATTTTGATGGATAAAAACACACCGTCTTTTGCTCCGAATAAAATGCCCAAAAATACGGCGGCTGTTGTTAATACCGACAATATCGTTGTTACCGGCAAAAAATTAAAAAATAAAATGTACTACCGCCATTCTGGGTATATTGGAAATTTGAAAACATCACGGCTTGAGGAAGAAATGAAAAAAGATTCACGCCGGGTTTTATACAAAGCCGTATGGAATATGCTGCCCAAAAATAAATTAAGAAAATTAAGGATGAAAAATTTGAAACTTTATAAAAGAGATAAGTAGCGACCCCAATTTACGAATAGCACTCGAATGACCCGAATAACGCGAAACGGAAACATTTGAATCATTCGGGTGAATTCGAGTCGTATTAGAGTCGCCTCCTTAATGATTAAGAAAGCAGATACAAAAGAAAAAAAAGCAAAAACCGTTGCTAAAAAGGCGGTGAAAGAAAAGGAATTAAAAAAAGAATCGGCTGTTAAAAAGCCGGTTGTTGAAGTTTCGGTTAAAGAGGTAATAAAACCGGTTAAGGCCGTTGATGATAATTCTTCTTTCGTTTCCGCCACGGGCGGAAAAACCGCGGAAGTTCAGGAAAAAAGGGTTGAAGCGAAAAAGAAAACTATTGAAAAAAAACCGGAAGAAAAAAAAGAGCCGGTTTCGGACAAAACCCTTGAAATCGCGCCTAAGCCGGATCGTTATTGGGAAGCGGTGGGAAGAAGGAAAACGGCTATTGCCAGAGTCCGGCTTTTTACGAAAGGCGATAAGGTTTTAGTTGTCAACGGCAAGCCGTATGACGTTTATTTTCAGGATTTAGCGCATAGAGCCGTGGTGGAAGACGCTTTGAAAAAAATGAAGTCATTGGAAAGATTTCGGATGTCGGCTAAAGTTCAAGGCGGAGGAATCCACGCGCAGGCCGAGGCGATCAGGCACGGAATTTCCCGCGCTCTTACAAAATTTAACCCCGATTTCAAAAAACGTCTTCGTCGCGCTGGTTATTTAACCCGCGACCCAAGGATGAAAGAGCGCAAAAAATTCGGATTGAAAAAGGCAAGGCGCGCTCCCCAGTGGGCGAAGCGATAAACGAGCCCTCAGACACGCCTCTCCACGCAAAAATAAAGGATAAATCGGACTTGAGCATTCGGTTGACGGAAAAATAAATGAGCGTTTCGGATATGTTGTCTTCAGGAAGTTTATAGTTGTTGAATTTGAACAAGAACCGCGATTTTCGCGGTTCTTGACTTTTAATAGAGGTATGTTACTGATAAGAGCAATTCCTTAAATGCGGAGGAGTTGATGAGAGAAATGAGAGAAGTCACCAAAGACGAAATTCGTAACGAAATTGACGAGTTTGAAAGTGCTTTGAAAAATCCTGGTTTTCCAGAGTTGTTTGATACCGTTCGTCCCTCAATACTTGCAGATGCTACCTTTGTTCTTGCGATAACGACGGGTGGTTGTAAGGTCATTTTGACCGGAAAGGTTGCGGAGGTTTCCTATCAACATACTTCCATTTTTATTACTCTTCAGACAGATGGAAAGTTTTTTGGTAAAGATGGCACATTTCATTATCTTTGCGGTTTCTTTTATGACTCATACGGTCCGCTTGGGTGGATACCGGATTTCGTTGGCGGCCGTATACCAGAAGGTGTATACTGCCAGATAAAATTTTTTGTTCCTTATAGTTTCTAATTTATTACCGCATGGTTCGCCTTGCGGTTTTTTTATTTGAAAATTTCCTAAGCTTAAAAGATTAATTGTTCAAAGTTACTAAAACGCCATCTCATATACCATTCTTCCGTCGCTCCAGTAAAGTTTTTGGTTTTGCGTGGAATAAATGAAGTTTTGCGCGAAGCCGTCAATTATTTTTTTAACAAAAAATCCTCCTCTATCGTCAATGTCGCTTACAAAAATTCCTTTTTGCGTAAGAACCATTATATGCTCGTTGTCATCGTCGTACCAAGCAGCTTTTTTGACCCGTTCGACCTTGCTCAGGGTCAATCCTGAGCTTGTCGAAGGATTGATTTTTTCGCTGGCGGCAGGAATTTTAATGTGAGTTCCGGCTTTGCGATATGGCTGATATGATTCATCTTTGATGAACAAAATATGCAATTCACTTTCTTTCCAGTATAAAAGTTTTTTTGCTTCAGAATCGAATTCAGCCCCCAGCACCGCGCCGTCAAACGGCTGGATTTCTGTCCCGCCGTTTTGCATAAAGAAAAGTCCGCCCGAAGCGTCAATTAAATAAATATCGCCGTTTTTTGATTCGCCGATTTTGGCCGCTTCTTTGCTTAAATATACCCCTTGTCTGCCGAGAACTTCCGTATTTTTTCCGTCCAGGCCGGTTCTGGCAAAAAAACCGTTTTTAAAAAGAGCAAGAATTTTATTTTCTCCAAAGCCCAAAGAATTGATATTTTCCAAGAGCGCCGTTGTCGAAGAATTCTGGTCATTTTTGAAATCCATGCCTGATAACCTGCCGGATTCGTCAAGCACGAAAAGTTTATCAAAACCCGACTTATCAAACGCGTAAGACATTGCTTTAAGCGTTATTTCGTTATTGTCTTGGCGATAAGTTATTTTTTCAGGAAGTTCTATTATGTCTTTTTTGGGCAAGGACGCCAAATTCATTAGGTGCCATATTTCACTTGCTTCTTTGAAAATAAGTTTTTGCGAGTTATTGTTCCACCATATCTGAATTATATTGTGTTTGGAAAAAAGAGAGGTTAAGGGGTTTTTTCCGAATCCGCCTGATTCTGCGAGATAAAGCGCGCCGTCTTTCTGGTCGCGGATAATAATTTTTGATTCATCGGGAGAAATTGATAAAAGGGCAAAGTTCGCGGTTGTGGTTCCATGGGTAGATTGTGTTTTGTTTTGGGCAATATCGGGCAGGAGCAAAATATTTCTTATTTCCGTGACTATTTCTTTTTGCACCTTTATAGTTTTTGACCACATTAAAAAACCATCTTTTTTGATTTCCACGGCGTATTCGCCCTCGTCAAGATTTCCCAAAAGCGCTCCGGAAGTGATAAAGGAAATTTCTTTGGCAAAGTTGTTGTTTAAAAATATTCGGTATCCGGAAGCGTTTGAGGATTTAAGAAAAATGCCCCCGGTTTTTATCAGGGTTTGGTTTTTTAAATTATAATAGTAGCCGAGGGAGTAAAGAATTACCGCCGGGGTTATGACGAGGAAGATTAAAACCGAGAGATAAAAAATTATTCGTCTTTTGGTCTTAGTTAATGACATTTTTTAGTGACATGTGGCATGAAACATGGGACTTGTCTCTTGTTACTTGTCGCATGTCTCTAAGGGAAAGTGTAGCGCATTTTTGAGGAAAATTAAATGGCCCCGCGGAGGTTTTTCCTCTTTGGGGCTTGGTGGTAAACTATATCAGAAATTATTAGCGGAGTAAATCATTCATTCCCGCCTGTTGCAGGGCAAGACGGATACCTACGCTGACGCAGTATGGTTGGGATTCGTAATTTTTTAGGTCGTTCGGTAAATGTCCTCTGTGTTTGATGATTTTCAGTGTTCTTTTGAAGTAATCGTAAGTAAGGAAGCCAAACCCGGTCGCCATAAGGAGAAAACATGCAGCAAAGAATAATAGGATTATGACACCGATGAAGGTTTCGGTATATGCATGGAAAAGATCTAACCAAAAAGTGTTTATCGCCAAGACGACAATTAAGATTATTAAAGAAACATAGCCGAGAAGAGTGAAGCGATTTGCAATGACGCAACAAATATATTCTCGCATTTTACCCCCTCTCTTGGTTCGAGGAATCTCGATGCCATGGGATTTGTTTCTATTTTAGCACACTATTTTATACTTGTCAATAGTTACAAAAAGGGCTTTTTTCTTTACTATAACCTTAGAAGCAATGGCAAACGCAAACGAGTACGCAACGTTTAACGCAATTGCGTTTAATTTTGCGTTGTATCTTGCGTTTAATTTTTGCTTCTAATTCCATGAATGAAAGATTTATAATTCAAGGCGGCAAACCTCTTCAGGGCACTATTGAAGTTAAGGGCGCTAAAAACTCTATCGGCAATTTGCTTATGGCGACTTTGTTGACCGATGAACCGTGTGTTTTGCAAAATGTTCCGGATAATAAAGAAACGGAAATTGTTTCGGGGATTTGCGCTGATATCGGCAGTAAGATTGAACGCGATGGCGATACTCTTAAAATCCATACCTCGGAAATAAAGAATTCGCGGGTAAAAGAATTTTCAAGAAAAAATCGCATTCCGATTTTGGCTTTGGGTCCGCTTTTAATACGCGTTCAAGAAGCCGAAGTGCCGCTTTTGGGAGGAGATAAAATCGGCCCGCGGCCGGTTGATTTTCATATCGGAGCTTTGGAAAAATTAGGGGCGGAAATTGGGATAACTGATAATGCCTATATCGCGCGCGCCCAAAACGGGCTTCGCGGCGCAAATATTATTTTGCCTTATCCGAGTGTGGGTGCCACACAGAATATAATTCTTTCATCGGTTATGGCCGAGGGCAAAACTATTATATCTAATGCCGCAGTAGAGCCGGAAATTGTTGATTTGGTTCGTATGCTTCAGGATATGGGCTCCCTTATTGCCATTTTCCCGAACCGTACCATAAATATAGAAGGAGTTAAAAAACTTCGTGGCGTTACTCATCGTTTGATTCCGGACCGGCTGGAAACCGCTTCTTTCGGAATTTTGGCGGTTGCCACCAACGGAAATATTTTAGCAAAGAACGCATTGCAGGGACAGCTCGCGTCTTTCCTTAACGCGCTTCGCAGGGCAGGAGGAGATTATTCAATTGAGGAAAACGGCATTCGTTTTTTCAGGCACAATAACAGCGGCTGTTTTTTGAATCCGCTTAATATTGAAACCGATACTTATCCGGGATTTGTAACTGACTGGCAGCAGCCATTCGCGGTTCTTTTGACGCAGGCCGACGGCGAGTCAATCATTCATGAAACAGTTTATGAAGACCGTTTTAATTATGTTGAGGACCTGAACCGCATGGGAGCGAAAATGCGGGTGGAAACGCGTTGTTCGGGCGAGCTTCCTTGCAGATTTCAGGGAAAGTCGTATAATCATACTTGTGTTATAAAGGGTTCTACGAAACTTAGTTCTGCCAAAGTTGAGATGCGCGATATTCGTTCCGGCATGGCTCACGTTGTTGCCGCGCTTCTCTCTGAAGGAGAGTCGGAGATTTCGGGAGTGGAGCATATTGATAGAGGGTATGAGAAGATTGATGAGAGATTAAGAAGTGTTGGTGCAGACATTCGGCGCGTATAAGCGGTTAGCGCTTAGCGGTTAGCGTTTAGTATCCTAAACCCTAAACCCTAAACCCTAAACCCTAAAATATTGTTTATCAAAAAAATTGGAATTGATTTAGGCACAGCCAACACTCTTGTATTTATCCCTGGAAAGGGCGTGGTTATTAATGAGCCGTCGGTGGTTGCCGTGTCCACGGATGACAATAAAGTTCTTGCGGTTGGAAATCAGGCCAGGGATATGATTGGTAAAACCCCGGAAACTATCGTGGCCTACAGGCCGTTGAAAGACGGCGTTATTGCCGATTACCGGGTAACAGAAGCAATGCTTCGCTATTTTATTGACAGCGCTGCCGGGCGTTTTCGTTTGTTTAAGCCGGAAGTAATGGTTAGTGTTCCCGCGGGAGTTACCTCAACCGAAAGAAGGGCGGTTATTGAAGCCACTATGAATGCCGGGGCCAAAGCCGCCTATGTTGTAAAAGAGCCGGTTTTGGCGGCTATAGGCGCGGGTATTCCGATTAATGAGCCGGCAGGACACATGGTTGTGGATATCGGCGGAGGCACAACTGACGTGGCCGTGATTTCTCTTGGGGGAATTGTGGCTTCAACTTCGGTAAAAGTTGCCGGAAATAAGTTTGACCAGGCCATAGCCGAATATATCAAGAAAAATTATAATCTTGCCATCGGCGACAGAACCGCGGAAGATATAAAAATAAAAATCGGTTCGGCCGTTCCTATACAGGATGAATTGTCAATACAAATTAAAGGACGGGATTTGATGACCGGTTTACCAAGAAATATTGAAATATTTACCCAAGAGGTTACCGAGGCCATTTCTTATGAATTGGACGAAGTAATTCGCGCTATTAAAAAAGTTTTGCAGGATACTCCACCCGAACTTGCGGCCGATATTATGGAAAGGGGAATTGTGATGACCGGCGGTTCGTCTTTACTGCGAAATATAGGGGAGCTGGTTTTTCAGGAAACCGGGGTTGAGGCCCATATTGCCGAAGACGCGCTTTTGTGCGTGGCCAAAGGAACCGGGATTGCGCTTGAGCACCTGGATGTTTATAAGAAAAGCATTAAGTCTAAAAGATAAGCTTGATTCGTTGGTGGTTGGTTAATAAAAAAGCGGGCGAGGGATTCGCGCCGCTTATTTTATTTTTCGTCCGCAAGAACAATTTTTTATTCGCCAAACCTCCAGCACGTCATGGCTTTGTGTTCTTCCATAAGACGGTCGTATTCTGCCTGGTTGTTTGCTTCCAGCGCGGCTTTAGCCGCTTTTTCCGTAGCAATTTCCATGTCCATAAAATCATCATCCCCAATGGGTAGCTTTTTTTCTAAAGCTTCTTGGAAAGCAGCCACTAATTCCTCTTTTTTCTTAAGAAGTTCCTGAAAACGCGTTTCTTTTTCTGCCGGCGAGATTTTCGGTATTTGATTGTTTTCAATACCCTCGTTCATATTTTTAGCATTTTATTGACCTTTTAAAATATTCAGATTTAAAAATCTTCCCCATATCTCCATGTGAGTATTCGCGCTTTTTCATGCGGAGCCGCCCGTTCTGCGGTCAAGGTGTCGTCGTCTCCGTATGGCAAGCTTTCCTGTAAAGCATAATTAATTGCCTCCCAGCCCTTGCCCCGTCTCAAAAGGTCTGCCCTGATACCTTCTTTTTGTTCCGGTGAGTTAATACTTTCAAAACCAAAACCCATATTTTTTGACTTGCTATGATTTATAACTATAGTATATGCTTTTAAACGCGCATGTCAAGCTTCTGGGTATTTACGTAAATTTGGTAAGTAATATGCTTAAGCATATTTTACTTGCTAATTTTAGGATTAAAAAATAGGCTTAAAAAAGCGGGCGAGGGATTCGCGCCGCTTATTTTATTGCCGGCTTCATTATTTTGGTTTGTTTTTCTGGACTCTCCGGCCAGCCGGAAATGACCTCCCCAACCATTTCAATGGCGCGATTGAGCGGGACTTCAGGTCCGGGTCCCAGTCCGAATTTGCGCGGATTTCCTTCTTCTCCAGAGAACCAAATTGCTTGTGACTTTTTCCCTCTGCCGCGTTCAAAAATCACGCTGATGCGGCCGCAAAAATTACTTGTTTTTAGATTGGTTTTCCTAAACCGTCCTACGCGCAGCGAGTGTTTATTAATCAGGTTATATAATCCCTTTTGCCAGACGGCGCTATTAAAACGGTCTGCTAACTGCCATAATACATTATATTGAGCATCCCAATATGATTTGAGATGTTCTTCAAGATTGGAAAATCCGGTTGCCTGTACCAGTAGTTTTGTAAAACTAAGAATCGTTTTGTGGCGCGTTATTTCTTCCGCACCAGATGAAAGAAGTGCCGTTATGGATGAAAGTCTGTAGTCGGTAAAAGGACCGAGCTGTTGCTCGTGCTGCGGCAGGCGGGCGTCGTCTTCAATTCTTTTTGCAATGACCGGGGCGAGATAATCCAGCGCGTTATCGTGGGGACGGGTTGGAAGATCGGATGAAGCAAGAAAATCAGCGAGTACTTGTGCCTGAAAACTTGCATAAAAAAGATGAGGTTTTTTCTCATTATTTTTCGCAAACTCTTTGAGCCGTTTAAGCAAATCATCTTTATTCATGAAGTTTTCAAAGGGCATTGCGCGTCCCCCTTATTAAGGTATTGCGCTGTCTATTAGTAACAAACCTATTTTAAATAGTCAACGGCAATATGTATAAACTAGGGGCTTGAATTTTTTATTCAATATGCTAATATTTAACCATGACCACCATTACTATTCCTAAAAAATTAATAAATGGCGACAATTTCATATTGGTAGAAAAGGAAGATTTTGAAAGGTTAAATAAGGAAAATACTGAGTTGCGTTTGGCGGTTAAGGCTATATTAGCCGGGGAAATTGCCCTTAGAAATGGCAAAACCAGGTCTTTTAAGCAATTCCTGAAATCTCGTCATGGCTAAAATAAATCTTTCGCACACCTCTCCATATTTTGAAAGACAGTTTGATAAATTACCTGGTCATCTTAAAAAAATAGCTACTCGAAAAATACTCCTATTTGAAAATAATCCATTTCACCCAAGCCTTAATACACACAAACTTAAAGGCGCCCTATCTTTATACTGGGCGTTTTATATTACAAAAGCATATCGTGTTATGCTCCGTTTTCTTGATAATAACGAGGTTATTTATTACGATATTGATACGCACGATATTTATGAATAATATTTGAGTAGTATGCTAAAGATTATAGGTCATAAACGTCAAGTTGAATACTTGAAAAAAGTGCGTGAGCGCGGAACTTTTGCCCACGCGTATTTATTTTTTGGGCCGGAGAACGTCGGGAAATTGCATATAGCCCATGAGTGGGCAAAATTGTTTTTTGAATCGGCGGATTGGCGCGCGATAGATGAAAACCGCCATCCGGATTTTATCTATCTTTCCAGGGAAAAATTGTTGGTATCCGACAATCAAAAAGAAATAGGTGTTGATGATATTTTGGAACTAAGACATCTGGCGTCTTTGAGTTCTAATTCGGGCGGCCATAAATTTATGGTAATTGACGGAGCGGATGATATGTCGGATACAGCCCAAAACAGTCTTTTAAAAATACTTGAAGAGCCGCCGCCAAAAACCGTATTTATTTTAATTACCGATTCTTTAGAGGGACTTCTTCCGACAATTGTTTCGCGAACAGTGCCGATGGAATTTTCTTTTGTCGCGGATGATGACCTGATTCCATTGCTTGATGAATCGGATGTCGGCGCGCCAAAAAAAGAAAAAATTTTGACTATTTCTTCCGGCAGGCCGGGAATTGCCATTCGTGCCGTATCCGACAAAGATTATTTGGAAAACGAATGGCTGTTTTATGAATCTTTTAAAAAAGTTTTTGATTCCGACGCGCTAAGCCAGTTTTTATATTCGCAAAAGATTTGTCAGGAACCGGAAACTGTTGAAAAATTTCTCTTTTTTTTATTGTCCGAATTAAGGAAGAAACTCGTTTTTAACGAAAATTATGGTTGGGAAGCGGTTGGGTCATGCAAGGAGGTTTTTAATAGTAGCGATTTATTAAGAAAAACTAATGTAAATAAAAGGATGTTATTGGATAATATATTTTTAGAGACATGCGATAAGTGACAAGAGACATGTTCCATGTTTCATGTCACATGTTACTAAAAGGGTTATGAAAGGATTATTTATAACAATAGGTATTATTATGACTCTGGGTCTTGTTTTGGTCGTTATTTTGCCGTTCATGCTGGGATATTCTTCTGAATCCAGGCCCTCATCCGGCAGTTCGGTAAAAACCAAGGATGATATAGGTTTTTTTAAATCTCAAGACGGAGGCGCTTCTTGGGAGAAAAAAAACGAATCGGAAGAAAGAATTCCCATTAATGCCTTTTCTATTTTGGATTTTGCATTTTACCCGGCCCTTGTGGACAAGAGCGGGGTTTATTTGAAAGACTCTAAAATAATTTTTGTCGGCACCAAGGGCGGGGGGCTTTGGAAAACCGAGGACGGCGCCAACTCTTGGAAGAAAGTTTCGGATAAAAATAAAATTCTTGAGGCAGATGCCTGGGTTCATAAAATCGCTATTTCCAAGTCCAATCCTGATGAAATGTATCTGGCGGTTTTTCAAAAAAACAGAGGCCGGATTTTAAAAAGCAGCGACGGCGGAAATTCTTTTATAGAAGTTTATTTTACGCCTCTGGAAAAATTCGGAGTTTTTGATGTATTTGTTGATGAGGCGGGAACGGTTTTTATAGTTACCGGCCAGGGGGGATTTTTTGAAAGCCGGGACCATGGAAAAACCTGGAAAATAGTCCGTTGGTTTAAGGACGGTTTGATTGAATTGGCGGTTAATCCCAATAATTATTCCACAATGTATGTTTTAAGTCCTCCCGGAAATATTTTTAAAACCCCGGATAAGGGAAAATCATGGATAGATATTACTCCGGCCTTATCAGAATTTGACGGGGCAAAAATCAACCAGTACTTGTATATTGATCCGGCGTCGTCCAATTTGTTTCTTGCTTCCAATTACGGTCTTTTGAAATCTTCTTCAGGTGGAGTTTCCTGGGACCATGTTCGGGTAATAATTCCTCCGGAAGCATTGCCGGCCTTGGCCGTTGCTACCGATCCGCGCAATGCCGGCATTATTTATGTTTCTGCTTCCAGCCAGCTTTATAAAAGCAGTGACGGAGGCACAAGCTGGTCGGTGGCGAATTCGCCTTCCGGCAAGAAATTAACCATGCTTAAGATTGACCCGAAAAATCCGGAGGTGATGTACGCGGTAGTATCAAAATAACCAACAACTCACAACTCACAACAACGATATGTGCTGTAAGTTGTGAGTTATGGGTTGTGGCTTAAGCTATGGAATCGCTGAAAGAAAAATTAAATAAAATTATAGAGCATTTTAAAAGTGAGATTGCCGTTTTAAGGACCGGGCGGGCAACACCCGCGCTGGTTGAGAATTTGCCGGTTGATTACTACGGAACAAAAACTCCCTTAAAGGCGCTGGCTTCTATTTCTACGCCTGACCCGCGTCAAATTTTGATTCAGCCGTGGGATAAAGGAGCGCTTCAGCCGATTGAAAAAGCGATTCAGGTTTCGCAATTGGGATTGAATCCGGCGGTTGACGGCGTTTATATCCGTCTTAATCTTCCGCAATTAACAGAGGAACGAAGAAAGGACTTGATTAAACTTTTGGGGCAAAAAGCAGAAGAAACGAAAATTTCCGTAAGAAAAACACGGGAGGAAGCATTAAGAGAAGTTGACGAACAAGAAAAGAAAAAAGAAATATCCGAAGACGAAAAATTCCGTAAAAAATCAGAGGCCCAGAAAACCGTAGATGAAATTAATAAAAAGATTGAAGAAATAGTGAATGGAAAAGAAAAAGAGATAATGAACGGATAAAAAATAAAATGGAAAAAGAATCTTTTGAAAATACTCATGGAAAAAAGGAAATTCCACAGATTGAACTCAAAATCCGTGAGCCGGACGGCTCAAAAGGATTTATAATTGCATTTCAGTGCCGAACCGAGGAAGAATGCGCCGCGTACAATTATGTGGTTTCGGCCATTATGAAAAGAGAAAAGTTGAATCCATTTCATCAACTTGGAGCTGAATTTGACGGGTCGAATAAGCCGGGACTTCATTGGTGGGAGGCATTGTTTAAGGGTGATGTTACTAGGGGGCAAATTGAGACCTTGCTTCCCGAGATGGAAGAACACATTAAAAAACATCTTGAAGGAAAAGGGGAATGGGGTTTGGGACTGTTAGGAAAAAAAATTACTGGCAAGGCAGAAAGTTTAGAAGAAGGGCGTGAACGCGCTTATGAGGGCAGTATTGGGCCAAGTATAGTTTTTGAACGCGGTATTGAGAGATATGAAAAGTTGTTGGGTTTGCCCACACAAGAAATGAAAGGGCAATTGGTTTTAGATATTGGTTCTGGTCCGGAAGAAGTGTTTTCCAAAGAAGCAAAAAAGAAAGGATTTAAAGTTGTTTCTCTATCCCCCGAACTTAAATATGAAGATATACGAAAAAGCACTAAAGGTAATTTCTTTGTTTTTTTGCGTAAGGGTTTTGGCAAGGGGAAATGGCAAAAGCGATCGGCGGGAGGAATTACTCAGGAACTTCCTTTTAAAAATGAAACATTTGACACCGAGGTTTCTTTATACGGAGGAATTCATTATCTGCCATATTTAAAATCAGAGTATAGAATGGCGTTTGGAGAAATCCTTAGAACTTTAAAACATGGGGGTAAGGCCTATTTATATCCTGTTAACATAAGAGATGAGCATAAGGAAGATTTTTTTAAGCTTATGCAAGAATTGTCGCCGCAAGCCGATTTTATAATTGATTTAGTGGAAAAGTCATTTAGTAGTACAAATATGTATAGAGTGGTTTTAATTAAAAAGATAGCGGATAATAGGGGAAAATAGTTATTGGGATTATATGAAGAAAAGATTGGGCGATGCTTTAATAGAAAAAGGTTTGGCGCAAGATAAAAATAGCGCCTTTATTATTGTTACCGAAGGCAGGATTTTGGTAAATGGCCAGAAAGCGGTGTCGCCTTCGCAGTTGGTCGGGGAAGGCGCAAAAATTGAAGTTCGCGAATCCCAAAAATATGTCGGCCGGGGCGCTTATAAGTTAGAAGCCGCGCTGAATTATTTTAAAATTGACGTTAAGGATAAAATTTGCTTGGATATTGGTTCGGCTACCGGAGGATTTGTTGAGGTTTTGTTGAATCATGGAGCAAAAAGGGTTTTTGCCGTTGATACAGCGTATGGCAAGTTGGCTTTAAAATTAAGACAAAACTCAAAAGTGGTAGTGATGGAGGAAACGGATATTCGCGATTTGGAAAAGTTGCCTGAAACGGTCTCTCTTGTTACCATTGATGTATCTTTGATTTCGCTTAAGAATATTCTGCCCCATGTTGGGTGTTTTTTAGAAAGGGGCGGCGAAGTAGTAGCCTTATTTAAACCGCAATATGAAACCCGCGACCCGAAAATTTTAAAACACGGCGTGATTAAAGATGATGAAGCAAGAGAAAAATTATTAAGCGATTTCATAAGTTGGGCTGAAGTAAGCAGGTGGAAAATAAAAGGTAAAATTACATCTCCAATAAGCGGTTCAAAGGGCAATATAGAGTATTTATTATATATAACATTATGATTCTTGCCATTATTTCATTCATAATTTTGTTGGCCTTGGTTGTTTTGGTTCATGAATTCGGGCATTTTTGGGTTGCTCGCCGGTTCAAAATAAAAGTTGAAGAATTCGGTTTTGGTTTTTCCGGGCAGGAATTCGGTTTTCGTTTTCCGCCTAAACTTTTTAAATTTAAAAAAGGAGATGTGGTGTATTCCATAAATCCGTTACCTTTGGGCGGGTTTGTTAAGATTTTTGGCGAAGGCGGGGAAGGGGAAGGCAATCCCGAAAGTTTCATATCTCGTCCAATATGGCAGAGATTTTTAATACTTTTCGCGGGGGTTTTTATGAATATAGTTCTGGCATGGGTGTTATTTACCATTGGCGCCGGCTTTGGGGCGCCCGCGGTAGTGGACGAAACAACCATTGGTTCGGTTAAAGAAATTGGGGTCATGATTACGGCTGTTGCCGAAAATTCTCCCGCGAAAACAGCTGATATTCGGGTTGGAGATATGGCGGTGAGTTTGAAAAATATTGTTTCCGGTAACGCGTTGGAAATTAAGACCGTTGAAGAACTTCAGGGTTTTACCAAGGATAATCTTTCTCAAAAAGTTAAAATAACCATAAAAAGAGGAAAAATAATTATGGAAAAAGAATTGGTGCCACGGGCCAATCCCCCTGAAGGAGAGGGCGCTATGGGTGTGGGCATTGCTCTAGTGGGCATAGTTAAGGCGCCGTGGTATAAAGCTCCGTGGGAAGGTTTAAAAGATGTTTTTCGGCTTTTTTATCTTATTGCCAGAGGATTTTATAATTTATTTTTGGATATATTTGTTTCGGGTACTATTCCAACCGATATTGCCGGGCCGGTAGGCATTGCGGCCTTGTCGGGACAATTTGCTTCTTTGGGCATTCTTTATTTTTTAAACTTTGTCGCTGCTATTTCCGTAAATCTTGCTTTTTTGAATGTTATACCGATTCCTGCGCTGGACGGAGGAAGAATCCTGTTTTTGCTTATTGAAAAAATAAAGGGTTCCAAAGTTGACCAAAAAGTGGAGCACGCGATTCACGGAGCATTCTTTGTTTTTTTGATGATTTTGGTATTTTTTGTGACTTATCGCGATTTGACAAGATTTTTGTAGTAGTTATAATGAATTGGTTAGGTCTTTGATAATGGAGGGTTGCATGAAACGAAACAAGGAAGTTAATCTTGATGAAGTAAAAACTTTTTATGGCCCGCACCCCGGTTTTGCCGGCGCGGCCATATCCATTCCGGAAGCGGTAAAAAAAGTTGCCGATGCGCTGAATGGTAAAAAATTATCCGTTCGCAAAGCAATACAAAAGATTCGGAAAGTTACCAATGGCAATCTTCGGGTTGTTATTATGGATATAAGCTTTATTATGCTTGAGATTAAAACAGAAGATGGGGCTCGTCATGGTTTTCGTGTTATTTGTTTCAAGTAACAGATCCCTTCAGGGGTCTTTTTTATTGTCCTTGACTTTATTTATGTAAGGAGTATAATGTTAAAATAAGGTCGATTATTAACAAGTTAATATGAGCCAGCACGAATATAATATTTAATTTAGAGAATAACCGCGAATATTAATTAATTTTGCTAACTTTAACTAATCTGGCCGCAAATTTCACGAATATTTATTCGTGTATATTTGGGAGCCATTTGTGTAAATTTGCGATTAGAGATATTTAGGTGTATTCAAAAATTAGTAAATATTCGTGGTTATTCTAAAAATGTTTCAAGATGACAACGGAGGAGGAGGACGCGGAAATTGGCGGGGAGGAGGAGGAAGCGGTGGCGGTGGCCGCGGAAATTGGAATCCGCGCCCTCGCGAAGAGCATCAGGCGGTTTGTTCCGACTGTGGAAAGGACACAACGGTTCCGTTTCCGCCCACCGAAGGAAGACCGGTTTACTGCAGAGACTGTTATTCAAAAAGGAGAACGAATCGTTATCAGTAGATTATATTTTCAAAAGCCCCGTATTGCGGGGCTTTTGAATTAGGCATTGGGAATAAAAATGCCGCGTGTTACAATGAAATTGTTTGACTGTAAAAATTTGTAATTCGTAAAGTTATGGAGTATAAATATGTGATAATCGGTGGAGGAATTGCCGGAATAACCGCCGCCGAAACAATCAGGGAGCTTGACTCATCAGGCACTATCGCTGTTTTTACGAAAGAAGCGCATTTATTATATTCCCGGGTTCTTCTGCCATCTTTTTTAAAAGGCGTAATCCGTAAAGACCAGCTGTTTTTAAGAACATTCGGCGATTTTGAAAAATCGCAAATAACCATTTTTCTTAAAAGAAATGTTATTGACATTGATATAAAGCAAAAAAAAATAACATTTCAGGATAACGAATCCCTGTTTCATAAAAAAAACACCGTATTTTATGAAAAACTTCTGATTGCTTCGGGCGGAGAAGTTGAGGAGTGGCCGGTTGCAGGAAATGATAAAAAGGGAATTTTTTGCCTGCAAACCATTGGTGACGCCGAAGCCATTGCCAAATATTTGCCGCAAGCCAAAAAAGCGATTGTGGCCGGCGGTTCTTTTATTGCCCTTGAATTCCTTGAAATTTTTTCTTTGAGAAGAATTCCGATTTCGCTTATATGCAAAAGCGCGGGATTTTTCAGCAATTCTTTTGACAGTATCGGAGGAGAAATAATGGATTCCAATTTTAGAAGGCACGGAATAGAACCTCGTTATAAAGAAGAGGTGCGCGAGGTTTTAGGTGGAAATTGGGTTTCGGGGACAAGAACCAATAGGCCTGCGGAATATCAGGGGAATATTATCGGCGTGGGCATAGGCCTGAATAAAAATTTGGACTTTTTTAAAGAGCGGGGGTTTTTAACGGGCGAGGAAGGAATTAGAACAAATGAATATTTAGAAACCGAAAATAAAGGAGTTTTTGCGGCTGGAGATATTGCCGAATTTTATGATGTTATTTTTGAAAAACACCGCGCGGTCGGTAATTGGACCAATGCCTTTTTGCAGGGGGAAATAGCCGGTTTTAACATGGCGGGCAGAAAAACGGTTTTTCGCAATGTGCCTTCTTATTCTATTACCAACCTCGGTTTTCAAATAACGGCTTTGGGAGAAATCGAAGCGGGAGAGGGTGTGGAAACAATTTCGCGCGCCAACCCGCCGTTTCATAAATACGAGAGGTTTTTTATAAAAGACGGCGTTATGAAGGGGGCTTTTATGATTAATATGTTTTTCGATAAGCCGATAATTTCACGCTGGATTGAGAATAAGGTCTCGGTTGAAAAAATAAAAGGCAATTTTGCCGATATTTCTTTTAATCTGGCTGAAGTTGTGGTTGAATAACTTTACTTGTTATTTTGTCTTTTATTCTGTAAAATTTTAATACTATTTTAATTCCATTGACTCGCTGTTCAAAATTGTCAGGAACAATTAGGTAACGCGGGAAAATGTCAATTTTAATGACAAAATTAGAACATCATCATGATGACGCGGTTGAGCATGTAGTTGAGGACTTAAAGGCGATAAAGGAACTAAATGAGGTTGCGCCAAGTTCCTTATCGGTCCCGATAGCAATTATTGTTGCCGGCATTATTGTTGCTTTGGCGATTATATCTTCCGGGGGCAGGTCCGGAGTTGGCGGCGGTGAAGCTAGTGTTACCGGCGGCATTGTTGAACAAAAACCAGTAGTAGGGGCCGGAGGAATTCCCGCGGTAGAAGTTAATGCCGAAGATTTATTTACAGATAATGACGCGTTTTTGGGGAATCCCGCCGCTAAGATTGTTATAGTTGAATTCGGAGATTTTCAATGTCCGTTTTGCGGAAAGTTTTTTAAGGAAACAGAGCCGCAGATTATTGATAAATACGTGAAAACCGGAAAGGTCAGATTTATTTATAAACAATTTGCTTTTTTAGGGCAGGAATCCAATTGGGCGGCTGAGGCGTCGGAATGCGCCAAGGACCAGGGAAAATTTTGGCAATATCACGATTATCTTTATAATCATCTTTGGGATAATTATTACGCCAAAAATCAAAACGGTGAGAATGTAGGAGCGTTTAGCAAGGATAATTTAAAGAAATTTGCCGGAACCCTTGGTTTGAATGCTGGTGAATTTTCGCAGTGCCTTGATTCCGGAAAATATACAAAGAAAGTTCAGGCAGATATTGAGGTTGGAAGAAAAAATGGAGTTAGCGGGACCCCTACATCGTTTGTTAATGGAAAATTATTGGTTGGAGCCCAGCCATTGGAAGCATTTGACCAAGCAATTGCAGAAGCCCTAAAATAGAAACCAACAACGCATAGGTTGTCTGAAAATTGTTAGAATTGCATTTTCGTCATTCTGAGTCCTTCGGTCGTCATTCTGACCCTGAGTCATGCGAAGGGGAAGAATCTCAGGATAAACCCTGTGGTGAGTTTATCGAATCCATCCGCGAAGAATCTCCGGTAGTGAAAAACAAGAAACTCTTTAGATTTTTCGGGGTTGCGGAGCAACGGGTTCGGCGGGGCCGAACCCAGGGCTTTTGTGAGAAAACAAAAGGCGCCCTCAGAATGACGAAAGAGGGACATCATTCACCAAACCCATAATAGACTCCAAATGGCGTTTAATATGGCATAATATTTGGCGTCTAACACGGCTTCTAAAACATGAATATAGGCAAAATAAATAGAGCAAATCAAGCCAAAAGAGCGGTAAAAATAAAAACGGCGGTTGTTTTGCTGATTGCCGGAGTTTTGCTTATTGGCGGAACTGTTTGGCTGGTAAAATATGTTGGAAAACAGGAAGGCGATTTGCCCGGCCAATTGTATCCGGAGATAAGCAAAGAGCATATAGCTATTGGGGCAGAGCACCCTCCATATAATTCTAATCCGCCTACTTCGGGGCATCATTACGGTCAGGCGGCCGAATGGGGGGTTTATAAGGAGCAGATGCCGGACGAACAGCTTATTCATAATCTGGAACACGGCGGAGTGTGGATTTCCTATAAGCCCGGAATTTCGGATGAAATAGTAAAAAATCTTGAAGGCATGTTTGATAAATACGGCAGGAAAAAAATAATTGTTACCCCGCGCCCAGAAAACGATACTGATATTGCCCTTGCGGTTTGGACGCGTTTGGAAAAATTCAATGTTTCGGAATATTCTGATGAGCGCGTAGAAAATTTTATTAGAAGATTAAAGAATAAAACCGGCCCGGAACCGTTCGCGCCGTAAATGTTATTTCGTCATTCTGAGTGATAGCGAAGAATCTTACATTTAAGGCATTTTCTAATAGCAAAGATTTTTCATGTTGTTTAGAGGATTAAACAGTTTTTGGACGGCCTGGAACTTTATGGAAGGAGTACACTTTAATAAGATTAAAACAGAAGCGAAAAAAGAACCGGAATATGGTTGGGAAAATCGCGTCTGGAAAACCAGGAATTTTGAAGAGGGGCAATTTAAATATGAAGTTTTTAAGCGGGAAGGATTTGGCGTTGAAGATATTTTAAAGAAAAAAGGTGTTTCGGTAGAGATAGCCGGCCCGACCAATAATGGTTTTTGGTTTCACGGTTTTTCTGATAAAAGTACGGAAATAACTAGTTTTAATCTTGCTGAAGTAAAAAAAATTTTAACTTCAAATCTCTATCCCGGCGCACCCTTATTTAGCGATGAAGGCCTTGTTGGTTATTCTGGAAAGGCAGATTTTATTGCTGACGCAAGAAAGATGCCGATTAAAAAAGAAGGTGCTGATTTAGTGTATTGTTCGTGTCTTGGGAGTATTGCCGAAAACGGTTTGAAAAAAATTATTCAAGCAAAGCCGAAAGACATGCCTGCTGTTGAAAAGGAGAGATTGGTTTCAGAATCTTTATCCGGTGAAATTGGTGACAATTACAAATTGCGCGAGCAAGCCATTGATGAGTCATGGAATATTCTTAAACCGGGAGGAATTCTTGTATGGCAGGGTGGTGTATTTCATGATGTTGATTTTGCGATAAAGCGCGGCTTTGTTTTATTACAGCGAGAGCAAAAATATATTAAAACACCTGATGGGTCTAATGACGAAGAGCCAACATAGAATGTTATTTTTTTGAAACCGGAATTAAAATAATTTTTAAAAAAAATTTTATGCTCTACGACATTATTATTATAGGCGGCGGACCCGCAGGCACTGCGGCGGCTGTTTATACCGCCCGTAAAAAATTAAAAACACTTTTGATTACGGAGTCATTCGGCGGGCAGTCAATGGTTTCCGATGATATCCAAAATTGGATAGGCGAGAAGCACATCGGCGGTTTTGAGCTGGCTAAAAAATTTGAAGAGCATGTTCGCGCTTTTCCAGATATGGTTGATATTAAAATTCCGGAAAAAGTTACGGCAGTTCGTGAAATTTCTTGTTTGGAACCGACAATACCTCTTGGGGCGGCTTTGGGCCAGGTAAAAGACCATGAGCGTTATAGAATGTGCGATTTTGAAGTGGAAACGGATAAAGGCAATAAATTTACGAGCAAGGCCATAATTTTGGCCGCCGGAGCAAGGCGCAGGAAACTCGGAGTTCCAGGAGAAGAAAAATTTGAAGGTAAGGGGGTTGCTTATTGTTCAACCTGTGACGCACCGCTTTTTTCCGGAAAAAAAGTTGCGGTAGTCGGCGGAGGAAATGCGGGACTGGAAGCTGTGCAGGACCTTTTTCTATACGCATCTGAAGTTTATCTTTTGGAATTTGGTGAAGCGGTGAAAGGAGACCCGGTCACTCTTGAGGAAATTAAAAAAAGCCAGAAATTGAAGCAAATAATTTTAAACGCTCAAACCGTTGAGGTTTTGGGAGATAAATTTGTAACCGGATTAAAATATAAAGACCGGAAAACCATAGAAGAAAAGACCCTTGAAGTTGGCGGCGTTTTTGTGGAAATTGGCTCGGTGCCGAATTCAGAAATGGTTAAGGGCTTGGTTGATTTGGATAAATATGGACAGGTAATTATTGATTCCAAGCACGCTTTAACATCAAAACCCGGAATTTTTGCCGCCGGAGACATTACGGATGACCCGTACAAGCAAAATAACATTTCAGCGGGAGACGCGGTAAAAGCGGCATTGAGCGCGTATGCGTATTTGCTGCAGAGGCAGAAGATGAGTCCTGCTACGGAAGCGGGCCTCACTAATGGGCGGATTGCGGAAAAATAAAACCACACAAGTGTGTGGATATTGTTAGTGTTTTTCGACTCCAAATTTTGAAAAACCGCGCCATGTTAGTGAGAAGCATAATTCGATTATATTCAACCTCATGTTAGTGCACCTTACTGTTTTTTTGATGTATCCTGCATTTTCTGCGTCTGCGATGCCTTTTAGTATTTCTTCTGTGTCAAAATCCGTAATTCCTTCTTGTTTCAAAATACGCTCGATGGCTTGCCATTCGAATCGCGCGTCACAATTATTGTTTTGTCCCATGAGACGAGGTATTTCTTTTGAAAGATCAACTTGAACCATTGGGACGTGCTTCTGAGCCATTTTTATACCCCCTTGAGAGGTTTTAAGAATATATGTAATAATATTTAATTCTTTTTAAAATGTCAACCTTTTTAGAAAATACTCAAAAATTGATTGAAGAAGCCGCGGATATCGCCATGATTGACGGCGGTATTTTAACGCGCTTAAAAAAACCCGAACGAATTTTGGAATTTGAAATTACTGCTGGGGGTAATAAATTTCAAGCGTGGCGAGTTCAGCATTCAAGCGTTTTGGGCCCCTATAAAGGGGGCATCCGTTTTCATCCTGATTCCAATCTTGACGAAGTCCAGGCGCTTGCGGCTTTGATGACTCTGAAGACATCATTGATGGGAATTCCGTATGGAGGGGGTAAGGGCGCTGTAAAAGTTAACCCAAAAGAATTATCTAAAAAAGAACTGGAAGAGTTGAGCCGCGGATACGCAAAAGCGATTTTTGATAAAATCGGCCCGGAAAAAGATATTCCCGCGCCTGATGTGGGAACCGATTCTCAAATTATGGCCTGGATGACGGATGAATATTCTAAAATTGCCGGATATAATGTTCCGGGCGTGTTTACCGGAAAACCGATTGAACTCGGCGGTTCCAAGGGGCGCGAGATTGCGACTTCATTCGGCGGATTTGTGGTTCTTCGCGAATATCTGCGCCAAGCCAAGGACTTGGCTTTGTTAAGCGGAGATTTAACGGTAGTGGTGCAGGGATTCGGAAATGTAGGCGGACATATCGCAAGAATTTTAAAAGAAGCGGGTTTTAAGATTGTCGGCGTTTCTGATTCCAAAAGCGCGATTTATTGTGATGAAGGAATTGATGTTCATGAAATTATAAAAATCCAAAAAGAAAAAACAGCCCAGGGCGCGGCAAAAATTTCTTTGGAGGAGGCGGCGTCCGGTAGATACAAGATAATATCAAATAAGGAATTGCTTGAATCGGATGCGGATATTTTGATTCCTTCGGCGCTGGAAAATCAGATTACTTTGGAAAATGCCAAAGATATTAAAGCAAAAGTTGTTTTGGAACTTGCTAATGGGCCGATTACCGCGGAAGCCGATAAAATTTTGGAAAAACAGGGAATTCAAATTATTCCCGATATTTTAGCCAACGGCGGAGGAGTGGTTGGCTCATATTTTGAATGGGCGCAGAATTTACAGCGTCTTTATTGGGAAGAGGAAGAAGTTTTGGGCCGTCTTGATAAAATTATGGCGGATGCGTTTCAGGCCGTAGCAAGAACCAAGAAAGAATACGGAATTACTTGGAGGCAGGCGGCATACGTGCGGGCCATTAAAAGAGTTGTTGACGCAATGAAGTTACGCGGCCGCGTTATTTAATGGCTCGCTCTGGGTTTTTGAAATCCCTTGCTTTCAGGCGAATGCTTCAGCATAAAAATAGTTATTGCCTGAGCCGAGTCGAAGGCATACATTCAGAAAAAGCGTTTTTATTGGGATTAATTTCGTGGTCTGTTGAAGAGCCGGAAGAAAAGAGCAACAATTGATGTTACAACAAACCCTGTGGCGATATCAATAATAACGATTTGGTATGCAGTAAGAACCCTGGAAGTTTTTTCTAAAAAAATAAGATCTGGGATGATATAGATAACCGAAATTATAAGCCACCAAAAAAGGAAGTTCCACAAAGTATTGAAACTGAGCGACACTGGTTTTTTGTTCACAAATTCTTCCTTTTGATAGTATAAAGTGCTATAATCAATTATATATGAAACTAGCAAAAATTGCAATTAACGGATTTGGCAGGATCGGGCGGTCTTTTTTTCGCGCCGTTTTTGCTTTGTCAGAGTTTGATATTGTCGCGGTGAACGATTTAAGCGACACAAAAACACTGGCATATTTATTGAAATATGACAGTGTTTATGGCCGGTATCAAAAAGAAGTTTCTGCGTCTGACGGCGAACTTATTGTTGATGGTAAAAAGGTAAAAGTTCTGGCTGAAAAAGAGCCGGCGAAACTTCCGTGGAAAGATTTGGGAATTGATATTGTTGTTGAGTCCACCGGTTTTTTTGCGGATGGCGAAAAAGCTAAAGCGCATTTGGATGCCGGCGCTAAAAGAGTTGTGATTACCGCTCCGGCCAAAGGAGATGTTCAAACCGTACTTGTCGGAGTAAATGATGATTTATTTAAAAAAGGTATCGGCCCTATTACCTGCAATGCTTCCTGTACTACTAATTCCGTAGCGCCGGTGGTGGAAATTATCCGCGAGTCGCTCGGAATTAAAAAAGCCGCTATGACTACGGTGCACGGTTATACGGCAACGCAAAAACTGGTTGACGGGCCTGTTGCCAAAGATGTTCGTCGGGGAAGGGCGGCGGCCGTAAATATAGTTCCTTCCACCACCGGAGCGGCTGAAGCGGTAATCCAGTCCATTCCGGAAATGAAAGGAATTTTTGGCGCTCTTTCTATGAGGGTGCCGGTTATTACCGGTTCTCTTTCTGATACCACTATGTTGGTTTCTCGGAAAACAAACACTGAAGAAGTAAATGCTCTTTTTAGAAAAGCTGCCCAAAACCCGCGCTGGTCAAAGATTTTAAAAGTTACCGAAGACCAGATTGTTTCTACCGATATAATCGGTGAGCCCTATGGCGCTATTGTTGATTTATCGCTTACCAAGGTTATTGACGGCGATTTAATTAAAGTTTTTTCATGGTATGATAATGAGGCAGGGTATACGGCAACACTGGTGGAGCACGTCCGGCGAGTAGCCGAACAGTTGTAGGTTGCTTGCCCTGAGCCCGTCGAAGGGTTAGTTGTCGGTTAAAATAAGACGGCCCGCAGGCCGTTTTTTTGCTTTTTTCCATATTTTAGCATAAAATTTGAATATATGCGTCAATCTCAATTATTCGGGAAAACATTAAGAGAAGACCCTAAAGACGAGATTTCGGCCAATGCGCGGCTTTTAGAGCGCGGCGGTTTTGTTGCCAAAGAAATGGCCGGCATATATTCTTTTTTGCCGCTCGGTCTTCGCGTACTGGGGAAAGTCGCGAATATTATCCGCGATGAATTGAATGAAAAGCTCGGGGCCCGGGAGATTTTGATGCCCGCGCTTCATCCGATTGAAAATTATGTAAAGACGGGCCGCGATAAGATTGATATTCTTTTTCATACCGAACTTGCTTCGGGCGGCCATTTGGTTCTTGGCCAGAGCCACGAAGAGATTGTGGTGCCGCTTGCTAAGCGTTTTATTTCTTCTTATCACGATTTGCCGCTCGGGCTTTATCAGATTCAGACAAAATTCCGCAATGAGCCGAGGGCAAAATCCGGGCTTCTTCGCGGCCGGGAATTTATCATGAAAGATTTATACTCTTTTCACGCAACCGAGGATGATTTGGAAAAATATTATGAAAAGGCCAAAGACGCCTATAAAAATATATTCGCGCGTTTGGGTATTGGCGACATTACTTTTTTGACATTTGCTTCCGGCGGAACGTTCTCGCGCTACTCCCACGAATTTCAAACGATTACCGATGCCGGCGAGGATACGATTTATTTTTGTGAAAATTGCCTTATCGCAGTTAACGACGAAATTATCGGAGAACAGCCGTATTGCGCCAAGTGCAAGGCGCCTAGTGAAAAACTTTTGAAAAAAAGAGCCATTGAGGTCGGCAATATTTTTCCTCTGAAAACGAGGTATGCCGATGCTTTTGACTTGACTTATACGGATGAAACGGGCGTGTTAAAACCGGTTATAATGGGTTGTTACGGCATTGGCCTTAGCCGTGTTATGGGCGCAATCGTAGAGGTGCATCATGACGAAAAAGGGATTTTGTGGCCGGAAACGGTTGCGCCGTTTAATGTTCATCTTGTGGAAATACCGGGCAAGAATAAAGCCGATATTGTTAAAAAAACGGCGGAAAAGTTTTATGAGGAACTGCTTGCCAAAAACATTGAAGTATTATATGATGACCGCGCGGATAAAACACCGGGCGAAAAGTTTGCTGATGCGGATTTAATAGGGATTCCGTTACGGGTGGTGGTATCGGAAAAAACCTTAGAGAAAAAGGGGGTGGAGGTTAAAAAACGGGGCGAGAAAGAAGCGAGGATTGTGTCGGAGAAAGAGATGTTGAAAATGCTTGAGAAATAGAAGCAAAAATGAACGCAAGACGTAACGCAAAATTATACGCAATTTGCGTTTAAGGTCGCGTGGTCATTTGCGTTTTATATTGCTTCTACAAAATAAAAAAAGGCCTACTTTTCTGTTTGGCTGACCGTAAGTTCAGTTGAACGTATTTTTGGAGCGAAAAAGAAAGAGCCCGACGATACCCATAAGAATATCGCCAGGCTGTGAGCCCTTGTGGGGGCTCTTAGCGCTTGTTGCGCTTGCGCCGGGGCGCGGTGCCGCGCGCGCGGTAGCCGCTGCGGAATCGGTCGGAGAGGCTGGTGGAGACGTGTGCCATCTCCATCTCCACCACGCTCGGTCCTCGCTTCTTCAGAAGCCCGCCGAGCGTGATGAATGCCTCTACGACATTCATGCCGCTTGCTACCGTTCTGCCGTCAAACTTGATGGCGACTCCGCCATCGTAGGCGGGTCGTGCATGGATGGAAATCCTGCCGCGCATGCTGGTCTCCTTGGCCAATCGGCCTTTAGGGGGTTTGAGGCCACGGCGCTTAAAAATACGCCATTTTACTGCTAATCTAATTATAGCATAAATAAATATATTTGTCAATATGATAAATAAACTTCTCGGCATATTTTCAAAAGACCCCGCACCAAATTCCGAAATAGTGCGAGGTAGAATTTGGGGTTAACACCGCGGTAACGGCTTCGCCTTACGCCATTTTAAAAAGAAGTTCTTTTTGAGAATTGGTGCGGGGCAAGTATCGAAATTGACCTATTATGATAAATAAATTATTAGGAATTTTTTCTAAAGACATAGGTATTGACCTGGGAACGGCCAATACTTTGGTTTACGTTCGTGGGAAGGGGATTGTGATAAATGAGCCGTCGGTGGTGGCGGTTAACCAGAAAACCGGACAGATTGTGGAGATTGGAACAGAGGCCAAAAAAATGGTTGGCAGAACTCCTGCCTATATTATAGCATCCCGTCCTTTGGTTGAAGGCGTTATTTCCGATTTTGAAGTAACCGAGGAGATGTTGCGTTATTTCATCCAAAAGGTTCACAAAGAAACCTTTTCCTTTTTTCCGAGGCCGCGAGTTGTGATTGGCATCCCATCGGAGGTAACCGAAGTTGAAAGGAGGGCGGTTGAGGATGCGGCCAGAAACGCGGGAGCCCGTGAAGTTTATTTGATTGAAGAGCCAATGGCCGCGGCCATTGGCGTGCGCATGCCCGTGCAGGAGGCGGTTGGTTCAATGGTGGTTGATATCGGCGGAGGTACTTCCGATATAGCCGTAATATCTCTTGGCGGAATTGTAGTATCCAAGAATTTAAGAATTGCCGGAGATAAATTAAATGACGATATCATCCGTTTTGCCCGCGATGAATATAAACTTTTGTTGGGTGAGCGAACAGCCGAAGACATTAAAATTGCCATTGGTTCGGCTTTTGAATTGGAGGAGCCCCTGGAAGCGGTTATGCGAGGCCGCGATTTGGTAACAGGTCTTCCCAAGGAAGTTGTGGTTGATGATTCGGAAATCAGGAGAGCCATGCAGCATTCCAATAAAATCCTGGTTCAGGCGATAAAATCAGTGATTGAATCAACCCCTCCGGAACTGGTTGCCGACATAATGCATCGGGGCATAATTCTTGTCGGAGGCGGTTCGCTTCTTCGCGGACTTGATAAATTGGTAGCTCAAGAAACCAAAATGCCCACTCGCACCGCCGAAGACCCGTTAACCGCGGTAGTAAGGGGCACGGGAGTGGTGTTGGAAGACATAGACGCGCTAAGGGCTGTTTTAATCGGTTCGTCCTTTTATCAGAAAACACCAAGTACTTCATAAATCCCAATGCTAAAATCCAAATTTCAAATCAAGCCCAAAATCTAAAAAATCTTGAACCTTGGACTTTGGATTTGATTTTTGCATTAGAACTTTGATATTTGGATTTTTATAACCTTTGTTTATGAAAACAAACAAGGCGGTGAATAAAAGAAATATTTTTTTGATGATTTTGTTTGTAGCATTCTTGACTGCGGCTTTTTTTTATAAATCACCTGCCATTTTTTTTGTCAGAAGTTCTGTTATTAAAATTATTTTCCCCGTAATGAAAAAATTTTCGTATGCCGCGGAATTTTTGAAGGGTGGATATTTTTATTCGTCAAAGGATTTGATTGCGGAAAACCAAAAATTGAAGGAAGAGAATGATACTTTAATTTTAAAACTGGGCGATTTTATTTTGTTGGAAAGGGAAAATGAAGATTTAAAAAAGTTGCTGAATTTTCAGGGGAGTTATCCTTTTTTTGATTTCGCCGCTTCCCGCCCCATTGGCTTTATAAGGGATGGTTCTGATGAATATATTTTGATTTCTCGCGGGATTAAAGACGGTATTCATAGCGATTTATGGGTCATTGATTCAAAAAAAACGTTGGTGGGAAAGGTGACTGAGGCCTATCAGGGTTCTTCCAAAGTAAAATTAATATCATCTGCTTCTGAAATCGTGAATGGGATTTTGCCCGCTACGGGCATGAGGGTTTTGGTCAAAGGCAACGGTTTCCGAGAACTTTTAATTGATTTGGTTCCTGAAAACACTGAAGTTAAAGAGGGGGACGAAGTGATGGCGGCAGAAAGCTGGGAGTATCCCGGCCTCATTCTTTTTTTGGGAAAAATCGTTGAAGTCGGTTCTACCGGCGCGCAGGTTTTTAAAAGCGTTAAGGCGCTGCATTATTTTGATCCTCAATCGCTTGAGACGGTTTTTGTTGTTAGGAAGCAATGATGCGAATTTACGAATGAAATGCTAATCTACAAATTGCGAATCTTTTGCTATAAATTACGAAATTTTACGAAAGTACGAAAATTTCGTAATTTCGCGCTTTTTCGTATTTCGTAGCCATATTCGCAATTCGCCAGATTCGCATTAAATTCGCATCGTATGGGCATCATATTTTATGAAGCTTTTTCTTTTTTCCATAATTTATTTATTTTCGCTGGTTTTTGAGGTCGGTTTTATCTCTTTTTTGGGAATTACGCCTCTTTTTTCCTTTTGGATTTTTATAATATGCGCTTATTTTTTTAGAAAAGAAGATATTTTTATTTTTGGAACCATATCTTCAATTTTTGCTTTAGTGTTTTTTACCGTATCTTCTTTGTATCCCCTGGTAATACTTTTGGGTACGGTAAGTGCTTTATTAATAAAATCATTTCAGGGTTTGAATAAGAAAACCGCTTTTTTGTCGCATGCCTTGTTGGCAATTATTTTTTTTGAGTCAGCGCGCGCTTTTATTTTTTTTCCTGGCCATTTTTTTTGGCGTTTTTGGGAAGAAGTGGCGATAAACGGCGTTTTTTTAGCGAGTCTTTTGGTAATAATGATTTTTTATGAAATTAGGGTAGGGTTTAATAAAGGATACAGCATATAAAAAATTTTAAAGCAGGGCGCAGTAGACAAAATTATTTTTACGAATTACGAATAAATACGAATTTACGGATATTGTAAATTTTTACGATTCGTATATTTGTAAAAATTCGTAATTCATAAGGTTGTGGATATTTTTAAGAAAAAGAATAATAAAAAAATCGATATTGATCCCGAGGATATATTTTCCGATTCTTTAAATTCTCCAGGCTTTGTCAAAGAGAAACAGGAAGGGCTTATTGAGTCATCTTTAGGAGAGCGCCCTTTTTTTATTTTGAGCGTTTTTTTGTTTGTGGGCGTGTTTCTTGTTGTGGCGCAGCTGTGGCGGCTGGAAATTATGGGAGGAGAAGATTTTGAAAAAATGGTTATAAATAACGAATTTGACATTTATGATAGCAAACCGCTTCGGGGGATTATCTACGATTTTAAAAATAAAAAACTTGTTTCTAATATCCAGACTTTTTCTATAGTGTTGCGAAAGAAATTTATTAAGGACAAAGAGTCGTTGGCCGCGGTTTTGTCTAATTTAGGAGAGGTTTTGGGCAGAGAGCCGGAAAATTTGCTGGCCGATATGGGAATTGAAGCCAATAATAATAATTATTTTTTGCTTTTTCCCGATGAGGCCTTGCTGGATGATGATGTTTCAAGAGAAGCTGTCTTGGAGATTGAATCAAATTTTGAAAAGTTTCCCGGCGTTTCCGTTGAAGAAAAATACTCGCGGGAATATTTCTACGGCCAATCTTTTTCTCATATCATAGGTTTTGTGGGGCGCGTTTCGCCAAAGGACCTGCAAAGTGAATATGCCATTCATGATATTATAGGTAAAGATGGTCTTGAGTACGCGTATGAAAACGAACTTAAGGGTTCCAAGGGTAAAAAAATCGTTGAAGTGGACGCTTTGGGCCGGCGTTTAAAGGAGCGTCAGTTTATTAAGGGGGAATCGGGTTACAATCTGGTATTGAATGTTGACGCTGATTTGCAAAAGTTCGCCTATGAAGTATTGTCGCGGCATGTTTTGTCCGGCAATAAGACCGCGGGCGCGGTTGTGGTTTCCGATGTTAAGACCGGCGGTATTTTGGCTATTGCTAATTTTCCCAGTTTTGACAATAATATTTTTCGCGGCAAAACACCTAAAAAAGAAATAGAAAAAATTTTGAAAGACAAGCGCTCCCCGCTTTTAAACAGAGCCATTTCCAGCTCTTATCCGTCCGGTTCTTCCATTAAGCCGATAATCGCGGCTGCGGCATTGGAAGAAAAAATAATTGACCCGTCCCGTTATATTTATGACCCGGGCTATATTGAAGTTCTGAATCCTTATAAACCCGGGGAGAAATCCGTTTTTAGGGACTGGAAGGTTTTTGGAGAAGTTGATATGAGGGAAGCATTAGCGTGGTCAGCCAATGTTTATTTTTTTACCATTGGAGGGGGACATGATGATATTAGGGGGCTCGGCATTGAGCGTATTAAAAAATATGCGACTCTTTTTGGATTTGGCGCAAAACTCGGCATTGATCTTCCCGGCGAGTCGGAGGGTCTTATGCCTGACCCTGTCTGGAAAGAAAAAACTAGACCCAAGGACCCGATTTGGCGGCTTGGGGATACTTACAACGTTTCCATAGGACAGGGAGACGCGCTGATGACTCCGCTACAGATGAATTTTGCCATTGCGACCATTGCTAATGGCGGAAAATTAATGCGACCGCGAGTCGTAAAAGAAATTGTTGACGAAGATGGGCATTCGGTAAAAAAGTTTGAGCCGGAAGTATTGAAGGAAAATTTTGTCGGCCGGGATCCGTTGAGGGTTGTGGGGGAAGGAATGCGCAGAGCCGTAACTGCCGGTTCTGCTTGGGATTTGGCTGATTTGCCCGTGGCCGTAGCTGGAAAAACAGGGACCGCGCAGACAGAAACGCAGGTTTTTGACAGGAATCACGCTTGGTTTACAGGGTTTGCTCCGTATGAAAATCCTGAGATCGCCATAACGGTTTTTGTAGAAAAGGGCGGAGGAGGTGCCACCATGTCGGTTCCGATTGCCAAAGAAATCTTGAATTATTACTTCAGTAAAAATTAAAAATTTTTTAAACAACAACAGCCAATCAATAACTGATAACATTTTATTTGCGTGTTTTTATGTTGTTTTTATTCAACTATTTGATGGTGGATAAAAACCCTTGACGGATTTCGCATATTTGTTATTATTTAAAACAATTTTTAGTTACTTCAACTTGCTTAATTAATGACTGTTGTAGGTTGTTGGTTGTAAGTTGTAAGTTAATTATGGCAGATTACATTAGCCCGGAAGGGCTGGAAAAATTAAAAGAAGAGCTTAATAAGTTTAAAACCGAGGAGCGGCAAGCCATTGCGGCGCGTCTTGAATCAGCCAAAGCGCTCGGAGATTTGTCGGAGAATGCCGAATATCAGGAGGCCAAAGAAGCCCAATCTTTAAATGAGGCCCGTATTGTTGAACTTGAGGAAATGCTCAAGGATATTATTGTTATTAAAAAACCGGTTGGGACAGATTTTGTTCAGATTGGCTCTCAGGTGGTGACAGAAAGAGACGGCAATGAGGAAATTTATACGATTGTCGGCTCGGAAGAAGCTGATCCCGTATCGGGAAAAATTTCCAATGAATCCCCCATGGGAAAATCGTTCTTGGGGAAAAGAAGGGGTGAGACGGTAGAAGTAAAGACCCCGGGCGGAAATATGACATATATGATTAAGGATATCCGTTAATATAAAAATTGCGATTTTACACAAAGAAAAAGCCCTTACTGATGTTGTAAGGGTTTTGCGTTTTCATAACGCGGTTTGCCAGTATCTTACAGGATCTCTATTTATATTATTTTTGACAATTTTATCCTTCATAATTATTAGTAAACAGTCTTCTGAAATTTCGTACATAAGATTTTTACTTTCGTAATAAATCCCTTTCGGGAAGTGTATTATAAACAGTCGGTTGTTTAAAGATAAAACGTTTTTTGGTTCACCGCGAATGACACCTTTATCCTTTTCGTCATATGCGTTATGACTTATGTCCCCAATTCCGCCAGCGATTTTTGGCTTACCGTCGATAAGGCAGATTTCATAGGAGCATTTTGAAATTGAAAAAGAACCATCTATTTCTTGTTTCATCACATCTGAAATTGTGGTTTCTTTAAATAATGTGATATCTGTGTCCGGAAACAGCGGTTTTAAGTTCATGGCCGTTTTTGATGGTCAATTATTACGGATTAAGTATTATAAAAAATTGTCTTTATGTGTTAATAGTCGAAAGAAAAGGAGTGTGTTATTATCTTTATATGGCCTTGGAAGAAATTAGAAGTGAGAGAATAAAAAAGCTGGAACGGCTGGAAAAAGCCGGTATTGATATTTTTCCGGCATCGGTTTCAAAATCGCGCGAGGAAATTGGTGCGGTTTTGAAAAATTTTGCGAAACGTATAAGGTTAACCCCTCGACTTCGCTCGGGGGGTAAAAGGGGGGTTGTTGTGGCAGGACGGCTTTTTGCCAAACGTGAGCATGGCGGTTCTTGTTTTGGAGACCTCAAGGACGCTTCGGGAAAAATTCAAGTTTTTTTTAAAGAGGATGTTTTGGGGAAAGATTCTTATGATTTGTTTATTCGTGATATTGATATCGGCGATTTTTTGGAAGTTTCAGGTAAACCATTTGTAACTAAACGGGGAGAGCAGACGATTGAAGTTTTGGAATGGCGGATTTTGGCGAAGTCGTTAAGGCCGCTTCCGGAAAAGTGGCACGGACTTCAGGATGTTGAGGAAAGATTTCGCAAACGATATTTGGATTTATTGATGAATGAAGAAGTGCGGCAAAAATTTTTGGCGCGTTCGAGAATTATTAGAGACCTGCGGGGTTTTCTTGAAAAAAATGGTTTTGAGGAATTTGAAACCCCGATGCTTCAATCTATTCCCGGCGGCGCTTTAGCCAAACCATTTAAGACGCATCACAATGCTTTAGATGTTGATTTATATTTGCGAATAGCTCCCGAACTTTACTTAAAGCGTCTTTTGGTTGGTGGTTTTGAAAAAGTATATGAATTAGGACGCGATTTTCGAAACGAGGGAATTGACGTAACACATAATCCGGAATTTACCATGCTTGAGGTTTATGCGGCATGGTGGGATGAAAATGATATGATGAAATTCGTGGAAGAGATGTTTTTAAACGCGGTTGCAAAAATTTTCAAAAAAAAGGAATTTGAGTATGACGGCTCAAAAGTTGCGATTAAAGCGCCGTTTCCAAGAGTTACTTTTGCCGATTTGTTGAAAAAATACGCGCTAATCGTTGATTATGATGCTGAAACCCGCGATTCAATGGCCTTGATTGCAAGGCGATTTGGTTTGGATGTTGAAAAACATGAGTCAAAGGGTAAAATTGCCGATGAAATTTATAAAAAAATCTGCCGTCCGCACCTGAAAAATCCGGTTTTTGTGGTTAGTCACCCATTAGATATTTCACCTTTGGCCAAAAAAATAAGTAAAAATTCTAATAATGTAAGGCGCTTTCAGCTTATTGTCGGGGGTCTAGAAATCGCTAATGGCTTCTCCGAATTAAATGACCCCATTGACCAAAAAGCGCGTTTTGAAGAGCAGGAAAAAATGCGTGGAGGAGGCTCGCCCTCCCAAATTTTGCATGGCAAAACTTGGGAGGGTGAAGAAGAAGCCCATCCAATGGACGAGGACTTTGTGGAAGCGCTTGAATATGGTATGCCTCCGGCCGCGGGCCTAGGTGTTGGTATTGACAGGCTGATAATGCTTTTAACTAATACACATAATGTTAAGGAGATTATATTGTTTCCGACAATGCGTTCTAAATAACTCCACTTATTATTATGAAAAAACAAGAATTTTTCCATGATTATTTAATCGCAAAAGAAAGGGAGCCTGGTGCATTAAAGAGAGAGTTTTTTTATGAAGGAACGACGTTAACCGAAAGGTCTCTTGAGCATTATAAAGAAGTTTTGCGTCTTCCTGTTGAGGACTGGAAAGGGAAATTGGTGCTTGATATCGGATCAAGCGCAGATGAAAGGTTTTCTAAACAAGCTGCTCAAAAAGGCATTAAGGTTATCTCTCTTAATCCGGAATTGAAAGAAAGTGAGATACGAAATTTGTCAAAAGCAAGCATTTGGGACTCTTTAAGATGGAAGAAAAAACAGCGGAAGTCGGCAGCGGGCATTGCCCAGGAATTGCCGTTTAAAGATAATAGTTTTGACGCAGAGGTTTCTGTTTTCGGCATTCCCGCTTATTTGCCGCCCTACGAATCAGAATATCACACCACTTTTAAAGAAATTATTCGGACGCTTAAACATGGTAGCAGCGCTTATTTTTATCCAATATTGGAAGGATTGTACCATAGTCCAAGTTTTGCCCGCATTTTGCAAGAATTTTCAGAAGTAGCAGTTTTTGATTTTGAAGAAGCAGAAATGGACGTTGCGGCCAGGGCGTGGTCTGGGTATCGTGGGGAAAGGAGGGTGTTCAGGTTAACCATAACAAAGAAATCTTTTGAGGATAAAAACTGATTTTACAAGATTTTTTAACAAGAACACAAAAATGATAAAACAATTACTTCTTGCTACAACTAATCCCGGCAAGGTGACCGAATACAAAGTTCTTCTCGGTCATTTGCCTATTGACTTGGTATCATTAAAAGAGGCAGGAATTACTATGGCCGTTGAGGAAGACGGAAAAACATTTGAAGAAAATTCCATAAAAAAGGCGGCGGTATATCATGGTTTGTCCGGCCTGCCCACACTTGCCGATGACGGTGGATTGGAAATTGACCATCTTGGGGGAGAACCCGGAGTTATGTCGCGCAGATGGCCCGGTTATGAAGCTAGTGACGAAGAATTGATAAAAATGGCGCTGGATAAATTAAACGGTGTTCCGCGAGAAAAAAGGGGGGCTAAATTAAAAGTTTCTATTGCGCTTATTTTTCCGGAAGATAATAATATTTATACCGCCGAAGGCGAAAAGCGGGGATTTATAGGCACTGAGCCGGTTAATTTTCAGGAGGGTTATCCGTTCCGTTGTCTTTTCTACATTCCCGAACTCGGAAAATATTATAGCGAACTGACTTTGGAAGAAGAAGCAATGCTTGCTCATCGAAAAGAAGCGATTGATAAAATAATGCCGATATTGAAAGAGAAGTTAATGTGATGCTAATTCGATGCGAATATAATGCTAATTCGGCGAATTGCGAATAATTATTCTTCGAGCCGAGTCGAGAAGTTCACCTTAATGTAAAGTTCTTGACAAGCTCGAACAGTAGTTCGACAGGCTCACTACAGGCATTCGCAATTTGTAGATTAGCATTAAATTTGTAGATTGGCATCATTGCTATGCTCGACATAAAATTCATCCGCGAAAATCCTGATAAAACCAGAGAAGGTCTTAAGAAAAAAGGCATGGATTTTGATTTGGATTATTTATTGTCGCTTGATGAAAAAAGAAGGAAAAAAATTCAGGAGGTTGATGAAATGAGGGCCCGGCAAAACGCGTTAAGCGGGGAAATCGCAACGGCCAGAAAATCGGATAGGGATAAAAATATAGCGGAATCAAAAGAATTAAAAATTAAACTCGGAGATGTTGAGTTTGAATTGAAAGCCATTGAAGAAGAATTTGAAGAACTGACGGGCAAGTTTCCCAATCTTCCGCTTGATAATGTTCCGGTTGGCGCCGGGGAGCGCGATAATGTCGCGTTTCGTGAAATTGGAGAGCGCCCTAAATTTTCTTTTGAGACAAAAGACCATTTGGAACTTGGTATCAACCTCGGCATCATTGATTTTGAAACCGGAGCAAAGGTTTCCGGTTCGGATTTTTATTATTTAAAAAATGCCGGTGTCATGCTTGAGCTTGCTCTTGTTCAATACGCGTTGGAATTTCTTTCCCAAAAAGGTTTTTCGCCGCGCATTACTCCTGATTTGGCGCGAAGCAAATTTTACTTGGGAACCGGATATTTGCCCCGCGGTTCCGAAGCGCAGACATATATGATTGAGGATTCCGATTTGGGGCTTATTGCTACGGCAGAGGTAACTTTAGCCGGTATTCATGCTGATGAAATTTTGGATAATAAACAATTGCCTATTTACTATGCGGGTTATTCGCATTGTTTTCGCAGGGAGTCGGGAAGTTACGGCAAATATTCCAAAGGGTTGTATCGCGTTCATCAGTTTACAAAAGTTGAAATGTTTGTTTATTGCCGTCCGGAGGATTCGCCTAAAATTCATGAGGATCTTCTTGGCTATGAAGAAAAATTATGGCAGGGACTGGGCATACCGTATCGCGTGGTAGAGATGTGCGCAGGGGATTTGGGGGCGCAGGCCGCGCGAAAGTTTGATTTAGAGGCCTGGATGCCCGGCAGAAAAGATTGGGGGGAAGTTACCTCAACTTCCAACACCACCGATTATCAGGCGCGCCGTTTAGGAATAAAGTATCGCGACGCGGATGGCAAGATTAAATTCGTCCATACGCTTAATGGTACGGCCATTGCCGTTTCCCGCGCGATTATCGCGATTTTGGAAAATTATCAGCAAGAGGACGGTTCGGTTGAAATACCGGAAGTTTTGCAAAAATATATGGGAGGGATGAAAGATATCCGGCTATGATTCTTGCATTGAATAATCGTGATTGAAATTTAAAATCCCGCTTATGAGCGGGATTTGTTTTTATTAACGCATTCCTGTTTTTCCCAGAAGTAAATGATAAATTTATTTTTCTTTTCGTGGAGCCAGATGTTCGGTATGGTAATGCTTTGTTTATGATAAAAGAGCGTTATGATTAAATTGCCCTTGTCGGCGAACGGTCTAAGAGTTGTTCCTTTATCGGCAATATCATCCACAACGAGCGTTTGCCGGCTTTTCGGTCCGTCGAGGAATTGAGGAATGTCCAAACGATGTGATAAAGCCGTTGCAAGCGTTAAACCTCCCCGCGGGGGTCCATAGACGCCGTCAAAATTTATGTCCAAAAGCATTTGCCAAAGCCGGTCAACGTCTTTTTCAAATTCATGACCCCGGTAATATCGGCAACAGGAACAGGGTGGTTTCATCGGCATTCCTGTTTTTCAATTTCATTCGGATATACGGCCCGGATAAAGTCGCACCATTCTGTTTTCCAATCCTTACTGTTTATATCGGCGATTGTCCATTCAGGTGAGTGCTTTTTAGGAAGCCAAACGCCTTCCGAGGAATAATGTATGTGAAGGATTGCGTGCATTGTTGTTTGTCGCAACCCTTCATAAGTAACGTCAACATTCGCCATACACTCTCCTATTTCTTGGTCGAATGAAATATCATTAAAGGCCTTGATCGAAAATTTTAATATATAATCCTTTGCGGGTGGAAATTGGCTTTCTATAAGATGCGCTACTGCCGCTTGAAGAGGGGTTTTGCGGTCCAGATTTTGGGTAACGTTTTGATTTTCATGGTGGCGTTGAGCGTATGTTATTCCGGTTGAGGGAAATAAGTATAGTAACAAGAAACCAATGAGTAAGAAAATTTGATTATACCTCATGGTGACTTCCTTGTGTTGTGAAAGAACATTTTAGAATAATTCACAGTTTAACAGTAAAAATACAAAAGTCAATCCCTTTGTCAATTATAAATCGAATCATGTATAATAGTATTGACTATGAAAAAAAATGATTTTTTACGAACATGGATTGAATTAGATAAAAAAGCGCTCGTGCAAAATATTGGGCAGTTTTTAAAATTTATTCCGGTGCGTACGCGGTTAATGGCCGTGGTTAAATCAAACGCCTATGGTCATGGCCTCGCGCAAGTTGCAAAGCAACTCGCGGAATTGGGAGTTAAGAATAATGAATTAGGCGTCCATAATTCAAAATTCATAATTCATAATTCACGTTTATGGTTCGGCGTTGATTCTATTGTTGAGGCCTTGCGGCTTCGCGAAGAAGGCATTAAAAATTCAATTCTGGTTTTGGGGTCAACTCTGCCGGGGCGTTTTAAGGAAGCTGAAGAAAATAATATCATTTTAACTGTTTCCAATTTTGAGTCACTTGGGGCGTTAAAGAAACTTAAGAACCCGCCGGAATTTCACATAAAAATTGATACCGGCATGTATCGTCAGGGTTTTTTGCCCGAACAAATCCAAAAACTTCTTAAACTTATTAAATTGTATAAGCTTGCGCCGGAGGGAATATATACTCATTTTGCCAGCGCCAAAGACCGCGGTTATCCTACATATACTTTTGAGCAACTAAGAAAATTTAAACAAGCGATTAAAGAGTTTGAGCGCGCCGGTTTCAGAAAGTTAATTAAACACGCCGCGGCTTCGGGGGGGACTATTTTATTTCCGTCAAGCCATCTTGATATGGTTAGGATAGGAATAGGGCTTTATGGCTATTGGCCGGCCCCTGAAACTGAAAAGACGTTTCGGTTTCAGGGAAATCCCAAATCCCAAAGCCCAAATTCCAAACTTTCTCTAAAACCAGTATTAACGTGGAAAACAATTGTGGGTGAGGTTAAGGAAATCCCAAAAGGATCGCACATCGGGTACGACTTTACCGAACGTATCAATCGGAAAACCAAAATCGCCGTACTGCCGATTGGCTATTGGCATGGTTATGACCGCGGCTTGTCGTCCATAGGCGAAGTTTTGCTCCGAGGACGGCGTAGAAAGATTTTAGGAAGGGTTTCAATGGATATGATTGTTGTTGATGTTACCGATAAGCCATCGGTAAAAGTGGGTAATGAAGCGGTTTTGCTCGGAAAACAGGGAAAAGATGCAATTTGGGCTGATGAAATCGCTTTGAAAATTGGAACTTCTGCTTATGAAGTATTAACTCGTATAAACCCTCTTATAGAGAGGAATTAGCCCTTTACACTGTTTTTGAATAAGTAGTGGATTAACTGTGTATATAATTTTTCCTAAAATTTGGTATTATTTGTGATATATGTTTTGGTCGAATATAGCAATTATTAAGTAAAAAATAAAAATAATTATGATTAAGAATTTTATATCATTTTTAGTCGCGTTTTCGGTTGTGTTTGGCGGAGTAGCGCCGGTTTTGGCGCAATCGCAGAATCGCCCTTCGTTGCCCAATAAGCCGAAAATAATGGGAACGGCCACGACAACGCCGGCAATGCGCCTTGAGGAAAAACAAGAAAGAATGGAAGCGAGAATGCAGAAATTGGAAGAAAGGAGAAAACAGATGATTAAGAAATTTTTTGAGAAAATGGTCAGGCGGTTTGAGGCGGCCGTTAACCGTCTTAAAAAATTGGCTGACCGTATAGATAGCCGGTTGACTAAATTTGCAACCGAAAGGGGTAAGGATGTAGCCGCTCTTAGGGCAAGATTGGCCGAAGCCAGAGTAAAAATTACGGAAGCCGAAGTGGCTATTAATTCGGCCAAGGCGGGATTGGAAAGCGCCTTAAATTCTGAAACTCCGCGCGAGGCCCTTGAGGCCGTTCGAAAGTTGGTTGTCGAGGCTCGTGATAAAATAAAAGAAGCGCATAAGGCGTTAGTAAAGGTCGTAACAGAAATCAAAGGAGTATCCGGAGGAATTAATTCTGGAAGAATTAATGGTGGTCCAGCCACAACTACTCCGATAATGGTACCGTAATTTAACCAACAACCAACAACTGACAACCAACAACACGTGTTATGGGTTGTAAATTGTAGGTTGTAAGTTAATAAACTATGGATTTTCAACCATCAATTCCGACCGGACCTTCTTTAACTCCGGCAGTAGGCAAAAAATCTTCTCTGCTTCGGATACTTTTGGTTATAGCGGCCGTTCTTGTGGTATTAGCGCTTTGGGTTTGGTTTTACGGAGGAAGTTTACTGCCCTCACCGAAAGAAACTTATAATTCACAGCCGACTATAGGTATTAAGCCGCCGCCGGAACCAGATGTCGCTGCCCTACAAAAGCAAAGCGTTTCTGATGATATTACCGCTATTGAAAACGATTTGAATGCTACTGACCTTGAAAATCTTGACCTTGAATTGGACGCGATTGATAAAGAGTTTGCGCAGTAAAATTTGTATTAGATCAAAAGGCCCGACCCCCTTTGTGAGGGTCGGGTTTTGGTTTTAGCAATTTTTAGAGTTTAATTTGGCGTTACTATCGGCGTTTAACATGGCTTCTAATTTCTTGAATTAAAAATAAGCTCCGGCCGGACTGCTTATACGGCCGTTTTTTCTTTTTTGCCTGGCGTTTTTCGGATTTTGGCTTCACCGCTTTCATGTAAATTATTGAAGTCCGACTTCCCTAATTTAGCGAAGTCGGACTTCGCTAGTTTTTCTCGTATGTCACTATTGACATATTTTTTTCATTTTGCTACTTATATTATCGGGGTCTTTAACGGCTAAAACAATTAAAAACCGAGAAAAAACAATGAAAAAGTGGGGAATAGTGCTTTTGGGATGGTTTTTTATTGCGCTTGGGCCTAACACTGGTGGTAATAATGTATCAAATGTTTTTACCGTTGTACCAAATTTTAGGACAAAGGCTGACTGTCAGACCGCTGCTTTTTGGGTAAGAAGTACGACCACGGGTGGCCAATTTTTTATAAATGATCGGGCCTCGGATTGTTACCCCGATGACAAAGAGCCCTTTTATGATATTAAGTAACAAGCAAACGGGAAACCATGCGGATGGAAATTTTTCATCCGTTTTTGAATTTCTTTTCGCGAAGTTTATGATGATATTTTTTCGCGAACCGGTGCGATTCGTCGCGGATTCTTTGAAACAAATGCAAAATTTCTTGCGGCTGTTTTTTGAGTTTAATCGGAAACCTCCACCTTTCAATATATAGTTCTTCGTTTTGTTTCGCCAGTGCTGTAATAATTGGAATTTTGAATTTTGAATTTATTTGGGGTTTGTGTTTTGGGATTTGGGATTTTAATGCGGCCGTCGCCGCATTTAATTGAGGTTTGCCACCGTCCATAACAATTAAGTCCGGGTAGATCCATTCGGGATGGTTAAAGCGGCGCGTGATGACTTCGCGCATCATATCAACATCGCTGATTTGATGCACGGTTTTAATTTTAAATTTGCGGTATTGGTTTTTATCGGGTGCGTAACTATTTGCTTGTTTGGAAAATACTACCATTGAACTGGTTGCTTCGGTTCCCGAAATGTTGGAGATGTCATATCCTTCAATTCGCGAAATATTTTTTGCAGTATGCAGGAGTATCTTTAGCCGATTTTCGAGCTCGGCAGAGGTCTGACCTCTCGCGAGGGGTCGGACCTCAAGCGTTTGCCGATGTTCAAAAATGTTTTTTAATCCAAAAAGCTGGTCGCGCAATACTGCGGCTTTTTCAAATTCCTGATTTTTGGACATCGTGGACATTTTATTTTTCAGTTCGTGTATCAGTTGTTTCTTTTTTCCCCGGAGTACCGCCATAATGTTTTTAATGTTTGACTGATATTCTAATCGTTGTTTGGAATTTAGAATTTTGGATTTTGAATTTGTTTCGAATTTCGGATTTAGAATTTTGAATTTGCTATTGTTGTCAAAACAACAATAGCCGGGGCATCTTCCAATCTCCGCGTTTAAGCAGGGCCTTTTATGCGTTTCTTTGCAAGTACAGTAGGGAAAGATTCGGCGAAGCAATCGTAATGTTATTTTTAAGGCGTTTCCATCAGTAAAGGGCCCGATATAACTGATTTCGTGTTTTAATTTTTGGATTTTGTGTTTTGTTTGGGATTTGGGATTTGGATTTTGGTATTTTGGGCGGGTATCTGGTTGATGAGTAATTAAGATTTTTGGGAAAATTTCTTTTGTAAAACCAATATAGAAGTAACCCTTATCATCTCTCATTAAAACGTTGTATTTTGGCAAATATTTTTTTATTAGTTCGGCCTCTTTAATCAGCGCTTCAATTTCTGATGCCGTCTCAAGTATTTGTATTTTTTTTGCCTCTTCAAGAAGTTTTGCAATTTTAGGGATTTTTATCGTTTGGGAAAAATAAAAAGCCAGACGGTTTTTCAGGTTCCCCGCCTTGCCGATATAAAGAGGTTTTTGATGCCTATCTTTGAAGATATAAACCCCGGGCTTATGGGGGATTTTTTTGGGTTTATTCATTTTTTCATACTATCATTTTTTTTATTTATTAACACGGCTGTTTGCCCCGTTAGAAATCTTTATGAAGCGCATTTTATTCGGAAAGGCGCAAGATAGAGCCGCTTTGCTTCATGCCGTTAAGCTATAATTTACGTATTGCCGGATTTCTAACGGGGTAAGACGTTTTCGCTTTTTGATGTACTGAAAACTTTAGGCCAACGCCGGACCTCTAACCAGGTTTGCTTTTAGCTGACAAGGAAGGTACTTTTAAAGCAGTTATTTTCCAACAAAATATAGAGAGGGTGGCGATGCCGCGTTTTAGATATGTGATAGCGTTGGGGCTGGCGGTTTTATTGCTTGTTTTTGCCCTTGTTTTCAGCATTCTTGGCCGCGTTCGTTACGGCGATTTCTATGAAACAGCGGAAGTAATGAGCATAATTGAGAATAATTATGTTGATAAGGTTGATATTAAAAAATGCCAGGAAAAAATTTTGCAATCGGGCCTTCAGGATTGTCTTGATAAGCATTCTTATTATTATAGCGCTGACGATCTTAAAGCGGTTAAATCTTTAGATAGCGCCCCATTTGTCGGCATCGGCCTACAGGTAAATAAAAAGGATGATTATATTCATGTGGTTTCGGTTTTAGAAAACTCGCCCGCGCAAAGAGTCGGAATTATTCCTGACGATTTAATTGTCGCGGTAAACGGCGTTTCTACAAAAAATATGTCGCCCGAGGATGCCACTAATAAAATCAGGGGCAAGTCCGGAGAAAAAGTTGTTTTAACCATTCAGCGCGGACAGAAAAAACAGAAAGATTTTATTCTAGTTAGGGAAAAAATTGAACGGTTTTACGTGAAGCCGTCGTTTATAACGCCGGAAATCGGTTATATAAGAATTACTTCGTTTGAACAGCTATCCTCCCTTGAACTTTATTCATCTTTTTACAGCCTTGGGATTTTGAGCGATTTTTCCAGCAAAGATTTTACCGGCAATAAAAGCGCAAGAGGAATAATTATTGACTTGAGGCGTAATCCCGGAGGGTTTCTCGGTGAAGTGCTGAGTATGCTTGATTTCTTTTCGCCGGACAAAGGCAGAACGGTGTTTTCGGCCAAGGGACTCCATGTAAATGAAAAATTTACAACCGGCATCAAGGGATTTTTTGACAATCTGCCGATTGTTGTCTTGATTGATGCTAATTCGGCTTCGGCCGCGGAAGTTATGGCCGGAGTTCTTAAAATTTGGGGGCATGCGGTTGTCGGTGAAAAAAGTTACGGCAAAGGAACGGTTCAGGAATTTCCCATTCGGCTTTCATCCGGTTCGGCGCTTCGTTTGACTGTTGCGCGTTATTTTTTGGGAGAGCAAGAAGTCGCCGTTGATGGCATTGGAATTTCGCCCGACCACGAAGTAAAATGGAAAAAATCGGAAAACCAGAGCGAAGAAGATTTTGCCGCTGAATTTTTCCCTAATTTTGGCAATCCGGAAAAAGATCCGCAGCTGAAAAAAGCGGTTGAGGTTTTGAAAGAACAAATGAAAAAGCCGAGGAATTAACTTCGGTTTTTTGCTTGACTCAAATTAAAAAAAATGATATATTGATACAAGTTCATTTAATGGGAAAGAAGGGGTTGTTGGATATGCGAGGAATGGAAGATCGGTTTAGGGATTTATATCAGTCTCTCTTAAAAAGGATGCGTCTGATTCGAGTACAAAACCCAGAATTACGTGGCGCTATTGAGGTTGTTATTGCGCACAATAATGTTAGTTCACTTGTTCTAAGCGAATCGCCTTATTGGGAGATTAGGTATTTAAATCACCAATACTGCATTAGTGGTGTATCCCTTGACGGAGTTGTTAAAGAATATGCTCGTATTCAGGATATTGAATACCGTGTTCTACTAAGTTGTTATTTATTACAGGGCCCGTTTGGCAAAGAAACGCAACATGAGTACTTTGTTAGGGTGTGCGACGTTTTAAATATATTAAAGAGAATAGGCTGGAACTTTTGGATGGTCTGATTTCTAAAATGGAAGTCGCCCTTCAAAAACTTAATGAAGGTTAGGCTTTTTTAACCGAAGCGTTATGCTTCGGTTTTTCTATTGATTTCTCTCTTTTTTTGTTATAGTATATATAACTATGCCTAATAGCGATGTCATAAAAATCCGTGGAGCTCGGGTCCATAATCTCAAGAATATTGATGTGGATATTCCTAAAAATAAACTGGTGGTAATTACCGGCCTTTCCGGTTCCGGGAAATCATCTTTGGCATTTGATACGATTTATGCCGAGGCCGAACGCAGATTTGTTGAGTCGCTTTCCAGTTATGCCCGTCAGTTTTTGGGAGTGCAGGATAAACCGGATGTGGAAAAAATGGAGGGTTTAAGTCCGGCAATTTCCATTGATCAAAAATCTGTTTCCAAAAATCCGCGCTCAACCGTAGGCACTATTACGGAGATTTATGATTATCTCCGTATTTTATTTGCCCGCATCGGGAAACCTTTTTGCCCGCAGTGCGGAAAGCCGGTTGGAAAACAAACCGTTGACCAGATTGTAGACAGGATTAGGCAATTTAAATCCGGGCAGGAGATTTTGATTTTAGCCCCGCTTGTATCGGGCAAAAAAGGGGAACATCGTTTAATTTTAGAAGAAGTTGAAAGAGGAGGTTTTTTAAAAGTCCGGCTGGACGGAGAATTTATGCCGATTGAAGAAGCAGAGGACAAAATGCTTGATAAAAAGAAAAAACATTTTATTGAAGTTGTCGTGGACAGGTTTTTATTGAATCGGGATATAGAACGTTCCCGTATGGCTGATTCTGTGGAAACAGCCCTTAAGGTTGGTAAGGGAATATTGGTTGTTCAGGCGGGAAGTCAGGATTATTTCTTTTCAGAAAAATTCGCATGTATTGATTGCGGAATTGATTTGCCCGATATTGAACCGAGAATTTTCTCTTTTAACAGTCCTTATGGAGCGTGCTCTGAATGTACCGGTTTGGGGTCGCAATTGGAAGTTGACCCGGAACTTGTTTTGCCCAATACGCGCCTGACTCTTGGTGAAGGCGCGATAAGGCCGTGGGCTTCGGCGTCGCATCGCGTAGGAAGGCAGTCATGGTATTGGTGGCTACTTACCGACTTGGCTGAAAGGCATAAGTTTTCTTTAAATACATCGGTTAAAGAGTTGTCAAAAGATGTTATTGATTTGATTTTGTACGGAGAGGAGCGTCGAAGTCCGACTTCCGCGGGAAGTCGTACTTCAGAAAATTCGTTTGAAGGCGTGATTCCTAATCTTAAGCGAAGATGGAAAGAGACCGATTCCGATTTTACGCGGGCCGAGATTGAAAAATATATGCTTATAAAAAAGTGTCCTGTTTGCGAGGGCAGGCGATTGCGGCGGGAAACATTGGCCGTGAAAATTTTGGATAAAAATATTGCCGATATTTCTGTTATGTCTATTGGGGAAGCAAGAATATTCTTGAGTGTATCAATGTATCAATATATTAAAACATCAAAACGTCTGCAAACCATAGCCGAGCCGCTGGTTAAGGAAATTTTGAAGCGTTTGGAATTTTTAATGGACGTGGGATTGGAATATCTTACTATTAATCGGGAATCAACATCGCTTTCAGGAGGAGAAGCGCAGCGAATTCGGCTCGCGACGCAAATCGGTTCACAATTAACGGGAATATTATACATTCTTGATGAGCCGTCTATTGGTCTTCATCAGCGCGACCAGGAACGCCTGATTAAAACCTTGAAGGATTTGCGCGATTTGGGAAACACGGTTATTGTGGTGGAACATGACGCGCAGACAATTCGTGAGGCCGATTGGGTAATTGATTTGGGCCCGGGAGCGGGGAAGCATGGCGGCGAAATTATATTTGAAGGAACGCCGAAAACTTTACTAAAAGTTAAAACTTTGACAGGGGAATATCTCTCGGGAAGGAAGAAAATTGATATCAAAAATCCAAAAATCCCAAATCCCAAATCCCAAATCCCAAATAAAACACAAAGCACAAAATCCAAATCACAAACCTATTTAACTATTAAAGGAGCGAAAGAGCATAACCTTAAAAATATTGATGTTAAAATTCCTCTTGGAAAATTTGTGGCGGTTTCCGGTGTCTCCGGTTCCGGAAAGTCATCTTTGATTAATGATATTTTGGCGCGTGCGCTTTTGGTGAAATTTTATGACGCGCATTTGTATCCGGGCGAGCATAAACAGGTTACGGGAACGGAAAATATTGATAAAGTTGTGGTGGTGGACCAGTCGCCGATTGGCAGAACTCCGCGTTCTAACCCAGCAACTTATACCGGCGCTTTTTCTCATATCCGCGCTCTTTTTGCCAATTTGCCGGAATCACGCGCTCGCGGATTTGAGCCGGGACGTTTCAGTTTTAACGTCAAAGGGGGCAGGTGCGAGGTTTGCGAGGGCCAGGGAGTTAAAAAAATTGAAATGTTTTTTCTGCCGGATGTATATGTTGAATGCGAAGAGTGCAAGGGGAAACGGTATAATCGCGAGGCCTTGTCGGTGGAATATAGCGGTTTAAATATTTCTGAAATTCTTAACCAAACCATTGAAGAATCGCTGCCGCTTTTTAAAAATATTCCGGCCGTTGAACGAATTTTGAAAGTTCTTTCGGATGTGGGGCTCGGCTATATGCGTCTGGGACAGTCGGCAACTACTTTGTCGGGAGGTGAAGCCCAGCGGATTAAACTTGCGTCAGAACTTTCCCGAAAAGACACCGGCAAAACTTTATATATTCTTGATGAGCCGACAACAGGATTGCATTTTGACGATATTCGCAAACTTCTTACGATTTTGCGGGCACTCGTAGATAAGGGCAACAGCGTTTTAATAATTGAGCATAATCTTGATGTATTACGAAACGCGGATTGGATTATTGATTTAGGGCCGGAAGGAGGCGATAAGGGCGGAGAAATTGTTGCTGAAGGAATACCTGAAGAAGTTATAAAAGAGAAAAAATCATATACCGGTCAGTGGCTGAAAAATGATTTTTAAAAATTGCCGTCATTCTGAGTTCGCCAGCTGGCGGACGAAGAATCCCAATCACAGGTTTTTTTATTCCCCCTATCTTCTGCTTAAGCAGAAGATAGGGGGAATTTGATTCCTATTGCAATTTTTTTGAGGAAATGATACATATTGAGAGCATCTTTGAAAAGTGAAAGGAAAAAACAATGAAAAGTATTGTGGCTTTGGTTGTTTTTACCATTATTATTGTGTTTTCTGCCGATTCGGCTGTGGCGGAGAGTAACCCTTTGCTTACTATTTTTGAGGGGGTTGGGGTAGGAATGAATGTGGGTGAAGTGATAGATGCGGTACTGGGTTTTGATATGGGAGGCGGTTGCTATTGTATGGTTATCAAAACTGATAACCCTAAAGTTCTAGAGGCGATATCTTACAGTCGTGATTTTAAGTCTCCTGGAAAGGATGTTTTAATTGGCGTAAAAGCGCCCATAGGGCCCCACGCCTCTTTGCAAATTGAAATGGATAGATCGTTGGATTCGTTCGTAAAAGACTTAAAAAACGCTAAAGTAGTAAAAATTACTTATAGTTATGAATTTATGAAATTTAAAAAAGAATTGGTTAAAAAGTAAAACCGCGTAAAATTTACGCGGTGTTTTTTTATTCGCGGTGTTCGCATGTAATTCGCATTATGTTTTCTGAAAGTGAGAAAATAAACTCAACCAGGAAAACACAACGGCGATATTGGCAAATGTTATTCCGGCGACGAGCGTTACCGGTATTTCCGTAATGAACCAAAGCATCATGAGAATGATCGCGAAGTACTGAAGGCATGCTTTGAATTTTCCCACGCGCGTGGCGGGAATTTTGGGACTAAACCATGTTTTTAAGGGCGGAAAGCGTATGGCCACAAGCAGGGCCTCTGGTATTACTGTAAAAACAAAAGTCCAATAAATCGGCAATATAAATGATAAAATCCACAATGTTCCGACATAAAGAATTTTGTCGGCCAAGGGGTCAAGAATTGCTCCTAATTCGCTTTGGGCGTTAAGCCAGCGCGCTGCAAGGCCGTCAAACCAGTCGGTGAGTGCTGCCAAAAGAAAAATTAGAAAAGCGGTAGCCGGATTTGTTTCAAAAAGCCAGTAAATCGCGACAAGCATTATTATCCTTGATAAGGAAATAAGATTCGGAATCGTTTTTTGGGTTAGAAACATATTAATCTCCGCTTATGCATTATTTTTAAATTGGCGGAGTTTTTCCCGGAATTTTTTGATTTTTGTTTCGGAATAATCAATGGCGTCCCTGATGCTGTATCCGCCGAGCACCAAATAGAAAGCAAGGCAGGTATAAATAACTAATATCAGGGCCATTGCCGGTAGGGCTTGCAGCAGCTCGTAAAAAATAAAGTCCGGATTGTTTGCGGATTCAATAAAGAGTCCGCCGAAAAGCGCTATGGCCAGAAGTCCGAACTGTATTCTACCCCAAACATCGGTTTGCAGCTCTTCATTGGCAAATTCAGTTATGTTTTTAATCCAAGGAATTTCCGGGTCACAAAATCTTTTGAATTTGGCTATATTTATAAACAGAAGTATCGTAATAATCAGGAATGACACAAAAAGGAAGGGAAGCAGGATGGTTTGGTGCCATAAGTACCAGAAGTTTAAGAATATAACCCAGATGATAACGCTCCAGTCCCCGATATGGTCCATATAGGTGCCCAATTCCGTAACCTCGTTATTGTTCCGTGCGGTAGGGCCGTCAAAAAAATCTGTTATGATGGCAAAGAAAAGAAGCTTGGTTTGTTCGGTAAGCGTTGCTCCGGTAAAAAATCCAATCATTGCTTCAATCAACAGCCAGAAACGGACGGAAGTAAGAGCGTTGGCTGGAGTCAGAATTTTTTTATACAAAATCCCCTGTGTTCGTTCTCCGAAGATTCGGCCCGCCGTCCACGAAAGCGCCTTGCGAAACGGCCATACGATCCACCAAATCGGCTGGGTAACAGGGTAACAGATTTTATCGCGTACGTTTTTTTCGGCAGAAGTGGTCTGGCTTGTGAGCGTTTCTTCTTCGGCCATCGGTTGTCCCTGAATAATATGTCAAAGAAACTAGTTTATAGGTAGCGTATTTTGGGAAATTTTGCAAACCTCGTTAGGTCCCCGTTTAGGAGTTTTTTTATTTGATTTTAAAAAAATTTTCCTTGAATCTTTCGTCTTTGGTTTTCTGACGGAGTTTTTAGGATCTAACGGGGCAAAAAGAAAAAGCCCCCGCGCGTTTAAGCTAAAGGGGCTTCCAAATGCAATGCATTTGTTTGGCAATGATTTTTTTCTTTTTCCAGTTGTCAAATTGCATTTTTGACACGGCTATTAAAACAGGAAATAGTTGGTATTGTTCGGTTATATCAACGGTAATAAGTTCTCCTGTTTTTGCGTCAGAAAATGAGTATCCAAGAATGACTTCTCCGTCTTTTCCGGCAAGAAGACCCTTGGCTGTTTCTTTTTTTTGAAACACCACTTCCGCAGTTGTTTTAGCGGCGCCGGCAAAGTTATTAAAGGACCATACGCATGACATGTTTGTTTACCTCCTTGTTATTATTGTATCATATAAAAGATATGTTTGTCAAGTTGACATGGTTCTGGCTTATCGCATATATTTTAATTTAGCAGTCGAATGATAAGAGTGCTAATTTGAGTTTTTAGGCGGTTAGGTTTTTAGCTATTATGTGTTTCCTAAAAGCTAAAAGCTAAAAGCTAAAAGCTCTTAAAAAATGTCTAATTTAAAGATAAAACCGCTCGGCGATCGGGTTCTGATAGAGCCCATGGACCAGGAAAAGGAAAAAACCAAGTCCGGCATCTATCTTCCCGAAACCGCCTCTAAAGAAAGGCCGGAAAGGGGCAGGGTTGTTGCCGTGGGCCCCGGCAAAATGCTTGATTCCGGAAAATTATCGCCCATGAATGTAAAAGAGGGGGATACGGTTCTTTTTACCAAATACGGACCGAATGAAATAAAGGTCGAGGAGAAAGAATACCTTATAGCAAGAGAGGAGGATATATTGGCAATCCTTGAGTAGAGACATGGGACAAGAAACATGAGACAAGGAATTAGTTTCCATGTAGCATGTAGCATGTTGCATGTTGCAATGATATGGCAAAACAAATATTATTTGATGAAAAAGCGAGACAAGCGCTCAAACGAGGCGTTGACACTTTGGCCAATGCCGTTAAAGTTACTCTCGGTCCCAAGGGCCGGAATGTTGTTTTGGACAAGGGCTACGGCGCTCCGACTATTACCAATGACGGCGTTACTATTGCCAAAGAAATTGATTTGGATGATAAGTTTGAAAATCTTGGGGCGGAATTGGTGAAAGAGGTTGCCTCTAAAACCAATGATAAAGTTGGCGATGGCACCACCACGGCCACACTTCTTGCGCAGGCCATTATTCATGAGGGTTTGAAATATTCTTTGGCCGGAGTTAATGCTATTAGTTTAAGAAGGAGTTTGGAAGCCGCAACCAAAGATATAGTTGATGAGCTTAAGAAAATGGCTAAGGTAATAAATACCAAAGAAGAAGTTGTGCAGGTGGCAACTATTTCTTCCGAATCCGAAGAATTCGGAAAAATCATTGCCGAAGCAATTGATAAAGTCGGCAAAGACGGCGCGATTACGGTTGAAGAGTCCCAGGGAACGGGCATTGAAAAAGAAGTTGTGGAAGGACTGCAATTTGACCGCGGTTATGTGTCGCCCTATATGGTTACCAATGCTGAGCGTATGGAAGCGGTTATGGATGACCCGCATATTTTAATAACCGATAAAAAGATTTCATCTATTCAGGACATTTTGCCGCTTTTGGAAAAGCTGGCTAAAACAGGTAAGAAAGAATTGGTAATTATTGCCGAAGACGTTGAGGGCGATGCTTTGGCTACTTTGGTTGTAAACCGTCTTCGCGGAGGATTTAATGCTTTGGCGGTAAAAGCCCCCGGATTCGGCGACAGAAGAAAAGAAATGCTTGAGGATATCGCGATTGTAACCGGCGGAAAGGTTATAACCGAAGAAGTCGGCCTGAAAATTCAAAACGCGGACGTGGAAATGCTTGGTAAGGCGCGCCGGATTGTTTCCGATAAAGATAATACAACCATTATTGGCGGAGAAGGGAAAAAATCGGATATTGATAACCGCGTTAAGCAAATTAAAGCGCAGGTTGAAAGGGTAACTTCAGAATTTGATAAAGAGAAATTAGAAGAAAGATTGGCCAAACTTTCGGGCGGAGTGGCTATTATTAAGGTTGGAGCCGCAACCGAAACGGAAATGAAATACGTTAAGTTGAAAATTGAAGACGCGGTGGCCGCAACCAAGGCCGCTCTTGCCGAAGGAATTGTTCCCGGAGGCGGAACCGCTTATTTGAGAGCAGCGGTAAACATAGAAGAAAAATGGAAAAAATTGTCGCCCGTTGAAAAAGAAAAAGCAACCGAAGAAATGAAAGCAGCTTATACAATTTTGCTTCGAGCTCTTGAAGAGCCAATGGCGCAGATTGCGGCTAATGCCGGTAAGAGGCAGGGGGAGATTGTTTCGCGTGTTAAAGAAAAATTGGCTGGCGACCCCAAGTCAAATGCCGGTTATGACGCTCTTAAAGATGAAATTGTTGTTGATATGGTCAAGGTTGGCATAGTTGACCCTGTGAAAGTGGCTCGCATGGCCCTTGAAAACGCTGTTTCTATTGCTTCTATGTTTCTTACCATGGAAGCGGCGGTAACGGAATTGCCAAAAAAAGAAAGCTCTATGCCGCAGATGCCGCCCGGAGGAATGGGGGGGATGGACTATTAAATATTTGCCTGCGAGAACAAGCCCGCATGGCGCAGTTCGAGCAGATGCAAATATTTAACCCCGCACCAAGCTTAATGAATTTCTGTTGTTAGGGGTTGTGTAAGCCGAAAGGCGATTCCGTGGAATATCTTTTGCATAATTCTGCCAAATTTCGAGCTTTGGTGCTGGGGTTAGCTCGTTTTTATGGTTGATGAAACGAATAAAAAATTGCCGGTTAACTCCGGCAGTTTTTATTCACCCCGTTAGAGGTTTGAAGTTGGGTAGCCGTTTAAAATAGGACGTAAAGCGAAAGCGGCTTACGCCTTATATTCATGCCTGAATATGGCCATCTTTAAACCTCTAACGGGGTTGACATTGTTTTATATTTGCCGTACATATTAAGTACTGTGGAAAATAACGCAAGGAGAGAGAAATGTTTGAAAAACCGACGCAGGGTGTTGAAAGATGGATTGATGAAAAAGGCCAAACCATTATCGTAAAATCGTTCTTTAGCAAGTTTTATATAGACCCGGAAATGGAAAGATTAAGCAGGGATTATAATATCTGGGAATGCGACGGTAAAATACGTTATTCAAGTTTGGGTAAGGGGGAGAAAGAGCATCTTGCGGCCCGTATCCTTGGATTGGTCAGAGTAGTAAGCGATAGTGACGGCCCCCGTTTGGTTGGTATTAAAAAGAATGAGTTAGAGATGTTTGCCGGAAGATCATACGAAGATTGGTTCATTAACGGATTTGTTGAATACGGCTTTTTAAGGGAGAAATTGATTAAAGGAGAATTGGTGCTCTTTCCTACGGAAAAACTTCTGGAAAATCAGCGTATCAGCAAAAGAAAATAATTTTTATACAAGGCCTTATTTACAAGGCCTTTTTATAATAAAAAAAGACGCGAAATGCGTCTTATTTTTCTTGATTTTTTTCCTGATTCTTTTTTACTTCATCGGCAATGTCTTTTATGAGCCGCTGTCGCCGTTCCTCATGCAGTTTTCTCATTTCGTTGAGATGAATTTTTAACATTTCAAGTGTAAAGATAGACAGTGCTGGTCCAAGGATGAGCACCATCGGCCCTACCGGAAGGATATATGAGGCAATGCTTACGGCAATACCAACTCCTGCGTACGCACTGTAACGTTTACCAAACCAGATTCCTGCGATAGCAGCAAGAACTAATGTTATTATGATTCTGCCGATTTCCATAAAATTACCTCTTTTGCGTTTTTAAGCAACTATCCTAAGTTTATATGATTAAAGACGCGAAACGCGCCTTATTCTGAATTGATAATTGCGAGAAGAGCAACCCAAGTAGCTAAAAGAAAAAGTTGTAGTCCGCCAAGTAGCCACGCCTCCATACCAAAAAGAACCAGATTTTGCCATAATCCTTCGGGCGAGAAGAGTTTATAGGCGAATAGCCACAGCCAGGTTGGAATAAGCGCTAAGGCAAGAGCAATAAGGCCAAAGAGGGTTTTGAATATTGGTATTTCCTTCAGTTTTTAACGAACTGGCATTGTAGTATAGCAGGTTATTTTCGTGCGTCAAGGTTTGCTATATACAGATAGTTTTATATAATTAAAATATAGAAAATAGGTTTTATTCTTCGAGCGGAATCGAGAAGTTTTACTTCGATAAACTCAGTATAGGCATTATGGTAAAGTTCTCAACAGAGCCAGCTTAGCTGGTCAGGCTCGAACACTAATAAGTTTTGGGGTTAAAAAGTCATTCTGAGGCAACAGCCGAAGAATCTTGTTTTTTTGAGATTCTTCACTTCGTTCAGAATGACTCAATAAGTTATGTGGTTGCTTTATTATATTTTTATTGGCGTTCCGATTGCGGTTATCGGGTGGCTGGTCATAATTTACAATAGTTTGATAAGCGGTAAACAGCAGATTCAAGAGGCCTGGTCGGATATTGAAGTCCAGTTGAAGCGCCGGTATGATTTGATTCCGAATGTCATTGAAACCGTTAAAGGATACGCGTCGCATGAGCGGAATCTTTTTGAAAAAGTAACGCAAGCCAGAACCGCGGCTATGGGCGCAAAAAGCGCTCAAGAACATGCTCAATCGGAAAATATGCTTTCCAATACCCTGAAAACTCTTTTTGCGGTTGCGGAAAATTATCCCGATCTGAAAGCCAATGTTAATTTTCTTGATTTGCAAAGAGAATTGGCCGATACGGAAAATAAAATCCAGGCATCCCGCAGGTTTTATAACGGCAATGTGCGCGATTTCAACATTAAGATACAATCTTTTCCCTCAAATTTTGTCGCCCGCGCCTTTGGTTTCAAAGAAGCGGAATTTTTTGATATGAATGAGAGAGAAAAGGCCGTTCCAACCGTAAAATTTTAAATCGCCATCTCTGAATTCTAAATAAATTTCAATTGCAATTTTTTAAGTGAATTAAGCGAGTTAAGCCAGTTAAGCTTAATTTACTTAATTCACTTAACTTGCTTAGTAAGCTTATTTAAAAACGGGGCTTGCTTTTTTCACAGTTTTTGTTATAATAGAGTTAATACGGTAGTTAATGCCGAAAAATGGGTATTTTCCAGGAGGGAATCCCAGGAAGGCGAAAAACCCTGCTTTTTCTGTAATCTTGCGGGGAGGTCGAACTACTGCAATATCGCGAATTATCACAAATTGATTGCATCGCTAATCAAACACGAATACTCTTTTTAGAGATAATTTGAGACGGGATTCGAGATTGATTAGTGATTGAGCATATATGGCAAGAGCTGAACACGCAGACGCGGAATTTTTGGAATATGTCGTAAAGTCCCTTGTTGACAATCCCGACGCCGTAAAGGTGGATAGGAAAGTTGATGAGATGGGAGTTCTTTTGACTCTCAAGGTTGGTCCCGAAAGTATGGGGCAGGTAATCGGGCGAAACGGCAATACCGCTAAAGCTATCCGAACCTTGCTTCGAGTTGTGGGTTTGAAAAACAGCGCCCGCGTTAACTTGAAGATTGAAGAGCCGGAAGGCGGAAGAGGTCCGCGAATGGAACGAAGAACAAGCGTTGACGAAGTTGTTGATGACTTGAGACTTTAATCGAAATTTAAACATAAAATCCCCTGAGTTTATCAAAGGGGATTTTATGTTTGCGGCCATTGGTGTTAAAATTAAAAGGCGCAACTATGCGCCAAATGAAAAGTTTTTTATGCGTTTTGATATTTTTTACAATTTTTCCTCGAATATGATATGCTCTCCCCAGTAGTGATATATCACCGAGGAGTGCTCTATCCCCTCCCATCTGATTTCAATGGTTGGCTCGCCTCTGTCCATGAAAAGTTTTGTAATTATGCCGATATTGCCAAGCACTGAACGTACTTTTTGTCCGACGCGAAGTTTTTCCCAGGGAACATCGCTGAGGAATGTTGGCATGGCTTTTCTTCTTCTTTTTTTAAGGCAACTGATAACATGGTATCAATGGTATTAACATTTGTCAATATACGTTTTGATATTATTATCCCGATTTCTCAAAATTTTTAGAGAAATTGAGGACTCTCGATTTTGTAGTTCCGCGCGGCGAAAACAAAATCGGGGCATTTTTCCACTATGAAGTTCGATATTATAACTATATTTCCCGAAGCATTTGAATCATATTTAAATGCCTCAATGTTTAAACGCGCCCAAGAGAAAAAAATCGCGGATATTCGCGTTCACGATTTAAGAAAGTTCGCGCAAGATAAACACAAAAAAGTGGATGACCGGCCGTATGGCGGAGGTCCGGGAATGGTGCTCAAAATTGAGTCCATTGTAAGAGCCATCGAGTCAATTTTGAGAAATTCTAAATTCAAAATCCTAAATTCTGAACAAATTCAAAATTCAAAATTCAAAATTCAAAATTCACGGACTAAAATTATTATTTTTTCCGCTTCAGGAAAACAGTTTGACGCAAAAATGGCGGATGATTTTGCAAAAAAATACAACCACATCATTATGATTTGCGGCCACTATGAAGGCGTTGACGAGCGAGTTAAGCGTGTGATTCACGATTCAGGATTCATGGTTCAAGAACTGTCCGTCGGTCCTTACGTTTTAACCGGTGGCGAGCTTCCGGCCATGATAGTAATTGATGCCGTTTCTCGGCATATACCCGGGTTTTTGGGCAAAGCCGAATCTTTGGAAGAAAAACGCTATGGCATTGGCGTGCCGGTATATACCAGGCCGGAAATATTTAAGCATAAGGGCAAGAAATTCACAGTGCCAAAAGTACTTTTATCAGGCGCTCATAAAAAGATTGCCGCCTGGCGCGAATCTCGCGTTAGGCGAGCCTCGCCTTGAAAGGGCGTGAGAAATATGGAGAAAAAACATAGGACATAATTTATGGCTTAACAATTTATGATAATTTTGATAGTATATATAAGAAGTTCCTTGTAAATGTCAATAAAGGGCCGGAAGATGAGCGGTAAAACCGAATTTATCAGAATTACTTTTATAATGGCTTTGTTTTTAACAATTAGCTGGATTTTTCCCGTGCCGGCTTTTTCTTTAACCCCTATTGAGGAAATTAGAGCCGCAACTGACCAGGTTTTGTTAATTTTTAAAAATAGTAAGTTAAACGATGAACAAAAAAAGAAACTTGTCCGCGAAGCGCTTCTTCCAAAATTTGATTTTGATGAAATTTCAAAGAGGGTATTGGCCCGCCACCACCAGAAATATTCCGGCCGGATGAATGAATTTACTCCTTTGTTTACCGAGTTGTTGGAAAGCGCTTATTTAAGAAATATGCAGCTTGAATCCGTAAGAAGCGCCAGATTCGTTTATATAAATGAACGGATAGATGATGGTTTTGCCACGGTTGAAACAAAAATTATAACCGCCCGGGGTTTGGAAATAGATGTTGGTTATAGAATGAGATTATTAGGCGGACAATGGAAAGTTTACGATATTCTGGTTGAGGGTATTAGCATGGTTTCTAATTACCGCTCGCAATTTAATAAGATTCTTTCAAGTTCTTCACCTTTGCCGTTTGACGAGTTATTGAATAAAATGCGCGGGAAAGTAAATTTAATGAATAGCCGCCAAAAGTAATTGGCGGTTTTTTGTTGGTTGTTCAAAATTTTAAAATCTGCCATTCTCCGATTCGCGCGAATCGGAGAATAGTCACTTTCTTTCTTTTTTGTTTGGAAACATGGTATAACTGTGTTATGCCGCAATTTTATTTTCCAAAAGGTTTTTATTTTGGCGCATCAACCTCGGCTCATCAGGTTGAAGGCGGAAATAATAATGATTGGACAGAATGGGAGCATGCGAATAGCGCTCGCCTTGCCGCTGAGGCAGCAAGGCGTCATGCGAAAGCGCCCATGCGAATACCGGATTACATTTTGAATAATTACCCGAATCCGTTGCAGGAGGAAAATTATATTTCCGGCAAAGCATGCGACCACTATAACCGTTTTCGGGAAGATTTTGACATTGCCAAAAAACTAGGCCACAACGCCCATCGTTTTTCAATTGAATGGTCGCGGATTGAACCGGAAGAAGGGAAATTTAACGAGGCAGAAATTGAGCATTATCGTGAGGTAATTAAAGCCCTTCGAGAGCGCGGCATTGAGCCGTTTGTAACGCTGTGGCATTGGACGAATCCAGTTTGGTTTTCAGAACGCGGCGGCTGGAAGAAAAAAGACGCGAAAGATTGTTTTTTGAGATATTGCAAAAAAATTATTTCCGCGCTTGAAGATGTTCGTTTTTTGATGATTTTGAATGAACCGGAAGCTCCTGTTCGGCATGGTTATATTATTAAAGATAGGCCGCCTGCGGTTGGCAATATTGTAGACGCCTATGTTGTTTTGAAGAATTTAATGGAAGCTCACAAAGAAGGGTACACACTACTAAAGGATTTGAGAAATGATTTACAAATAGGCATTTCTGAAAATCTCGTTTTTTTTGAACCTTATAACCATTTGCCAAATAATTATCTCGGGATGAAATTAATTAAATGGTGGAGAAATAATCCATTTTTTTCTCGACTTATTCGTTATTCAGATTTTATCGGTTTTCAATATTATTTTCATTCTAGAATAAGAATCAACCCTCTTGTTTCAAGATGGGGTATTCAGTTTAATGAGAATAAAGAGCTAAGTGATTTTGGCTGGGAAATTTATCCGGAAGGAATTTATCATGTTTTGAAAGATTTGAAAAAATACGGGAAGCCGATTTATATAACCGAAAATGGTTTGGCCGACGCGCGAGACGAAAAAAGGGCAAAATTTATTGAAGAACATTTGCGGTGGGTTGCTAAAGCAATTAAGGAGGGCGTTGACGTCCGCGGCTATTTCTACTGGTCGCTTTTTGATAACTTTGAATGGGACAAGGGTTTCTGGCTAAGATTCGGATTGGTTGAAGTTGATTATAAAACAATGGAGCGGAAAATTAGACAAAGTGCTTGGGAGTATGCTAAGATAACCAAAGAAAATTCTATTGCTCTTTAAAAGGAAACAAATCAATGAACGAGAATTCTATTGAATTCTTGATTGAAGTTTTAACACCCGAACTTGCCGCTTTTGTTTTTTGTGAATCAAAAGAAAAATTGTTTGAATATGAAAATAATTTTAATACTATGCCTGCTGAAGTAAAAGCGCGTTTGGATTTTTTGCTGAAAATTATTAAACACCTTGAAGAAATATGTAATGACGAAGGCGTGCGTCAATGGTTTTTCCGGCCAAGAGTACGACTTAACGGCATAAGTCCCATAATAATTTTTTATAAAGGTCGCTGGAAACCGGAAGACGAATTGCCGCAAGCTGTCATGCGTTTTGCTGAATCATTATGTGATGCCGACGTTACATAAATAATAAAAAAGCCCGTTCCGGAGCGGTCGTTATACGGCCTATCCCGGGCGGGTTATTTTTTAAAATCGGGGTAACTTTACCCCGTTTTTACTTAGTGTTAGCAACGATTGCGGTTGAAACAACTGCAAATATTCCGCCAAAGAATAATGTTACAAGTATGGCGCCGGGATTTCCAGACCAATATATCGCGGAAACGGCCATTAAGGCGTAGCTTAGCCATATTGCGGCAATGGCGATGTATTTCATTGTTGCCCCCTTGTTTGTTTTTGGTTCTGGTTATTATGTAGCAATGCCTCAAAAATTTGTCAATAGTCTTTTTCTTTAAATACGCTTTTTACGCGGTTGCGGGATGATTCGTTGTCCGGTTCAATTTGGATATTGGCGCAAATTAATTTAGGATATCGTTCGCGAAGGGCAAGTTTTACTCTATGAGAAATGTTATCGTGGGCGGCCTCAATGCTCATTTTGGAATGGACGCCTATATGAATATCCATGAAAAAGGCGTCTTTTCTTCCCCGTGAACGAATGGCGTGGCAGAATTTTACCCCGCTGATTGACGTTACAAATGTTTTAATTTCGTCTTCAGGCACAACTGCGGCGTCACAGAGAGTGGCTATTGCTCCGGTAAAGTTTTTCCAGAAACTTCGGAAGATAAACAGGGCTATGATTCCGGTAATAACCGGGTCAAAAATCATCCAGCCGAATTTGATTAAAATCAGTCCGATAAGCACCGATACGGAAATCCCCACATCGCTTAGGGTGTGTTCGGCGTCTCCCTCAAGAAAGTCGCTTTCCAGTTCTTTGGCTTTGTTTTTTTCATAAATTGCGACAAAAATGTTAATGGCAATACTTATGGCAACAACGATAAAGGTAAGCGGACCGAATGATATTGTCGCGGGATTAATAATCCGTTCAATGGCCAAATGAACGATTTCAACAAAGGCGATGCCAAGAAAAATGCAAATGGCCATTACTCCGGCGGTTTCGAATCGGGAGTAGCCGTAAGGGTAGTTTTCATCAGCAGGTTTTTTGGATATTCTAATGACGTGAATCCCTATATAATTTGAAACAGAGTCAAGGCCGGAATGAATTCCGTCGGCAACGAGATTTAGGAGTCCGGTAAATAATCCCGTAATAATTTTTAACACCGAAACCGCAATATTTAGTATAAGGGTAAATTTCAACACCCATGACTTTTTATTGGCGATTTCATCGGACACTAAGGACGTATTGACCATTTTCTGCCTTTTTGTTAAAGTGCGTTTGGGAAGCTGAGCTTCCTTTGTTGGGGATAGTATAGCAAAAATTAAGGTTTTTTGCAATATTTGGGGGATTTTATTTAATCATTTCATTTTTCAGGAAAGAAGATTGACATTATTTTTCAAGGGAGTATAGTTAAAGTATTATGGAAAAACAGATTTAATTGGCCAGTCGGAGGCCGTGAGCGTTAAAAACCTCTTATTGGTCAAAAATTGAAAACGAGTTGCAGCTTCGCAACTTCCAATTACTAACTTCCAACTTTTAACAATCAATTTTTTAAGGGTTGGCAGTAGGTTGTCAATGGTTGGTTGTTGCGTAGCAGAACATCCAGAGAAGCCCCTTTTTGAGGGAGTTTCTCTGGGTGTTTTGTTTCGTAAAAATTTCCGCGCGGAAAGCAGTTTGAAAAGTTAATAGAGCAACTGAAAGGTTGTGGCCTTCCAGTTGTTCCGACTTATTGCCCGATTCGAAACTCAAACAGATTTTTTTGATTTGTTTTAGGGTCGGATTTAGGGTGCGAATTTAAATTCTTGAGTTTCACTCAAAATTTAGATTTTTATTGAGGATTTGATCCTGGTCCAGGATGAACGCTGGCGGCGTGGATAAGGCATGCAAGTCGTGCGATGCAACAGCCAACTACCAGCTTCCAACTACCAACACTATGACATTTAGATTTCGTAATTTTAAAGTTTATCAAGATGCCATCATTGCGTATAAGTTCATCATCTTGATAACCAAGAATTTTCCAAGAGATTTTGAGCACTTGAAAGCTCAAATAAGACGAGCGGCACTCTCTGTGATTTTAAACATTGCAGAGGGTTCTGCCAAAAATTCAGATAAGGATTTTAACCGTTATCTTGGAAATTCCCTCGGTTCTGTTAATGAGGTGGCGGCATGTTTGGAAGTGGCTTTTCAATTAAATCTTATTTCAAAGGAAGATTATATTAAGGGTAACTCTATGTATGAGTTACTTGCCAACCAATTAGGAGGTTTTTCTAAAAAACTTAAGTCCTAGTTGGACGTTGGTGGTTGGCAGTTGGTTGTTGCATAGCGGCGAACGAGTTAGTAATACCTTGGAATCTACCCCGAAGACGGGAATAATCCGCCGAAAGGCGGACTAATACCCGATAGTCCCAAATCCGCAAGGATTTGGGTAAAGGCGCAAGACACTTCGGGAGGAGCCTCGGTCCTATCAGCTAGTTGGCGGGGTAATGGCCCACCAAGGCGATGACGGGTAGGGGGCGTGAGAGCGCGTTCCCCAACGACACTACTGAGATACGGAGTGTACACCTACGGGTGGCCGCAGTCGAGAATATTCGACAATGGGCGAAAGCCTGATCGAGCGACGCCGCGTGCAGGATGAAGGCCTTCGGGTCGTAAACTGCTTTTAACTGGGAACAATCGAGCACCTTTCGGTTTTTGTATTTTTGTGATACTCAAATATTATGTATTACGTCTATGTTATATTGGGACAAAATAACAAGATTTATGTTGGATATACTTCTGATCTTCGGGAACGAATGAGAAGTCATAATGCTGTAGAAAATGAGTATAAGATTATTTCATAGTTTGCAAGAGATACGAAATTCGAAAGGTGCTCGATGAGCGTACCAGTAGAATAAGGAGCTGCAAACTTCGTGCCAGCAGCCGCGGTAATACGAAGGCTCCAAGCGTTATCCGGATTTATTGGGCGTAAAGGGTCTCCAGGCGGTTTTGTTAGTCCGCTGTTAAATCTCGACGCTTAACGTCGAGGCCGCAGTGGAAACGGCAAAACTAGAGGCGGGTAGAGGCATATGGAACTCACGGTGTAGGGGTGAAATCCGTTGATATCGTGGGGAACACCAAAGGCGAAGGCAATATGCTGGGCCTGTCCTGACGCTCATGAGACGAAAGCGTGGGGAGCGAATAGGATTGACAGAATGCTCGCAATTGTGCCAAAGATTTTTCCAGCTGCGGTTTGGACAAAACTTCCTCGCACACGTCGCAATATGATTAAGAGAAATTTGAACTCAACCAATTTTAATTTTGCTCGGCAAAATTAAAAATTGGGATTCAAACAGCAAATTTCTCTTATATTGCTTGTGTGCTCGTTGTTTTGTTTGCCAAACCTCCGCAATGGAAAAATTTCGGCACCAATTGCTCGTTGAGAGATTTAGAAGAAAAAAAGAAAGGATAAAGAAGTGAAAAAGGATACGGCGCTTTATGATTATTTGTGTGATTTAGCCAGGAAGAATGGTGTATCGGAAGAATGGGTTAAGGAAGTTGCTAGCCGGATATATGGGAAATTGATGAGCGACTTGGAAGTGGTAATTAAAAATTTTAAAGAAGTAGGAAGAAACCGAAAGTAATACAAACAGAAGAAATTTAATCTCTTAAGCGAACGTAAGGGTATTACGCGAGCAACTAGTCCAGTTAGTTACATGTTTCATGTTACATGTCTCATGTCGCTAATTTAAACTTGGCTATATCGGGGAAACTCCTCTAGCACTTCTGTGCTAGCGCAGAAATACGCAGAACAAACGCAGAACAACGCAGAATTAATTTCTGCGACTGTCTGCGTAATGTCTGCGAAAATCTGCGCTGTTCGCAAGGCGAACAGAGGACAATCCCGAGGGAAGGCTCTGATTTTGAATCGGAGAACCCGTAGAGACTACACGCCGAGCCGAGCACCTTTTGAAAAAAGGTGCTTGGATGATATAGTCCGACCTCGGCAGTAATGCCGAGAGACAGGCAGAAATGACCTGTCCACTAAACAACAAAAAGAAAAAAAGAAAGAAGAAAAAATGAAGACAGTAAAAGTGGTTAAAGGAAGAAGGTTGGTAAAGATGACCAAAAAAGAATTGCGGAGCTTAATAGAAACACGGAGAGGTTAATAAGATTGATTTCACGGTGGCAGAAGATTTCGGAACGGGAAAAATCAAAAAGAAGGAAAAAGTGATATGCCAATATATTGGGCGATTGCTACATCTTCGAAATATCCGGATGTTTATGTAAAGAAAATTGAAGCGATAGATGATGCGGATGCTACTGAACAAGCAAAAAAGTGGCATCGTGAAGATATTGGTCCTCGTTATGAATATGTTGTGGCGAAAGAAATTGATATGCCAAAGCCATCTTGCTGAAAGAATTAAGAAAGTCGTCCGTGCGGCGACAGAAAAAACCATAAAGAGTAGAATAGTAAAATTATAAAAAATGGGCGGGTGGAAAACCGCTCGCCCAGAATTTTCTTTTTGTCAGTTTTCTAACCAATAACTAACTACCAACAAGTAACAATACGTGTTGTGGGTTGTGGGTTGTCAGTTGTAGGTTAGTATAGTAACAATAGTGTAGATACCCTAGTAGTCCACGCCCTAAACGATGCAGACTCGCTATCGGAAGTATCGACCCTTTCGGTGGCCAAGCTTACGCGTTAAGTCTGCCGCCTGGGAAGTACGGCCGCAAGGCTAAAACTCAAAGGAATAGACGGGAGTTCGCACAAGCGGTGGTTCATGCCTCGTCAGTTCGTGGTGTAAACTGTTCCCTTAAGTGGGGTAACGAACGCAACCCTCATCCTATGTTATATGTGTCATAGGAAACTGCCTCTTTATAAGGGGAGGAAGGTGGGGATGACGCGAGATCAGCGTGGCCCTCTGATGCCCTGGGCTACACGCATGAAACAATGGCGCCGACAAAGCGTAGCAAAGCCGTAAGGCGGAGCCAATCGCACCAAACGGCGCCTCAGTTCAGATTGGGGTCTGCAACTCGACCCCATGAAGAAGGAATCGCTAGTAAACGCCGATCAGCTATGCGGCGTTGAATACGTTCTCGAACTTTGTACTCACCGCCGAGTAATAAGTGCCCGGCAGCTTAGTTAACTAGCAGGTTAAAATCCTGCCCCTCGTTCAAAAACGGGGCGTAGCCAAAAAAATTTAGCAGTCCAACTCCGTAAGGATGTGGATAGAGGGCTTGAGGCAAACGACAGCCTATAGTATAATCAAAATATTGAACGACTGCGGCGGGCGGTCAGCAGGAAGTTTAATTAAGTATTTGGTTATAGGATGCCGAGAAAAGTTAATTAAGTGACCCGGGGAGATCCTAGACAGTCCGAGTCTTATTATCTGTTTAGGAAGTCAGCAGGAGTCGTAGTATCCCGCTTTTAGCGGGAGAAGGACCCTACCAAAAATATGCTATCACCAGATTATATTGTTGGATTAACTGACGGAGAAGGCAGTTTTACTGCTTATATTAGGCCACCTAAGAAAGAGCATGGTTCTAAGAGTTACAGAATTGAATGTCATTATTACATTAAATTACGTGATGACGACCGATTGCTTTTAGAAAATGTTAAGAAATTCTTTCGAGTGGGAAGAGTTTCATTTCAGAGGGAAAATAGGCCTAACCATCACCACGCATATCGTTTTGAAGTTACTAATTTGAATGACTTGCAAAGTGTGATAATTCCTTTCTTTGAAAAACACAAACTTCAAAGTAAAAGGATTACAGATTTTGAGTTGTTTAAGAAAATTCTTCGAGCGGTATTAAGAAAAGAACACCAGAATAAAGATGGTTTAAAAGAAATCCAACAGTGGAAATCAAAGATGCATAAATATTTGGGCTCGCTGAATACGGGAAATCCGTACGTTCAGTCTCGATATGGAAAGTCGAGGTCCCGCTAAAAGCGGGATGGGAACGGGAAATAGACTCAATTATCCCAATCCGTCACGTCAAGGGAGCCGGGAGTAGCCGAAACTTGGGGCAACCCAAACTAAGCTAAGCTCGGTGACAGGGACGAAGTCGTAACAAGGCATCGGTAGCGGAAGCTGTCGATGGAACATTTCTTTTTAGGAAAATTCAATCAGTTTAATGAGTTACGTCGCTTTAGACCGGTCGCTTTGCGATTTAGGTCGAGTGATTTGAGTTTAATGAGTTATTGAGTTAACCCTCACCAGCCCATAAACTGTTTAATTCATAAATTGATTCATTCCTAGGTCGGTCCCGCGTTCTTTGCGGGATGAGTATTTGTCGAGGAGCTCAAAATTTCGACAGTCGGAACAACTGAAAAGCTATGACCGCAAAAAACGGCAGGAGCCGTTTTTTGATTGTATGCGTTTGATTATGGATAAATCGTGGTTGACTTTTTAATTTATGCGTGATACATATAATTCAGATTTTTTAAAAATAAATCGCAAGGAGTCTTATGCGGATTTTGAAATATATTGGCGGTTTTCTTGCTCTTTTCGGACTAATATTAAGCGGTTGGACGGAGATGCAGCGCGAGGTATCTTATTACTTTATGGCGTTAAATGCCTTGGGAGGAATATTGTTGGTGGTTGGGATTATTCTATTTCTAGTCGGATTGTGCGGTAAACAGAAAGGAGAAAAGCAATGAGCGATGCTTATTCCGATATTGCCTCGGATGAAGAACGGGCCATAAGATACGTGGTTTATGCAAACGCAGTAAAAGATTATCTTCGTGAACCTACCGATGAAAAATTGCAAAAAACAATTGATGCGGCAAAGAATCTTGATGCCCTTAAAGGATGGGGTTATTGGTCCGGTCCCACTTCAGAATCTGTTGGTCTTGAGGCGTGGCTTGCCAAGTTAATTGCCGGTGACGAAAAGGAGTGGGCTAATTTAATTAAAGGGCGCAAGGGCGAGTCGGATTTTGAAGAATTTAAGGCCTTGTCACTTATGCATAATCAGCATAAGAATAATTGGGGAGAATATATTTAAAATGCGGTTTATGCTCACACCGATTGACCCGGCAGAGGATATGCGGAATCATGTTTTTTCTATCGGGCGCTTTGCTTTGATTGAGCGTATTCATGAAGACATGCTTGAAGTGGTTGTTATGACTAAAGCTCAGCATTTTGATTTGTCCGAATATTGCGATAAAAACGAACTTAATATTATTGATAAGTAGCGGCATAATACCTTATGCCGTTTTTTCAATTTTTGGAGCTGGGTTATTTTTTTACTATAGTTTATAATAAAACTATGGCAAAAAATGACTTTAAAATTGGCGTTGATATTGGCGCTTCTAAAGTATTGGCGGCGCGGGTTAAAAACGGGCGCGTTTTTGCGTCCCGCAAAATATATTTTGAGAATCGCATGAAACAGTATATTTTAAAATCAATTTTTGCGGCGATTGATGAAGTTGCGGGCGGAAAAAGAATTTCCAAAATCGTAATTGGTGTACCATGCGTCGTTGCTGGCGGCAGGGCAAAGCGTTGTTTTAATATTCCGGCTCTTGAAAAAATAGATTTGAAAAAGATAGTGGAGAAAAAATATGGCGCAAAAGTTGTGATTATGAATGACACCAAGGCAATGCTTCGTTATGAACTTTTACGAAATCCGGAGCTTCGAAAAAAACGCGTTTTATTTATTGCCTGGGGAACCGGCATTGGTAGCGCTTTTGCGGATAACGGAAAAATTCATGAAGGTCAGCATGGACTTGCCGGAGAAATCGGCCATTCAATTGTTTGCCTTGAAGGAATGGGCGAACTGGAGGATTATGCCGCGGGCAAAGCAGTTCAGCCAAAAGAAAAAACCAAGTGGCTTCAGGAAGTTTTACAAAATAAAAACTCAAAGCGGGCAAAACTCATTTTTAAAAAACTTGGTGAAGGGCTTGGCATCGGTATTCTGAATGCAATTTACCATTACGACCCCGATATTATTATTATCGGCGGAGGGCTTTATCGTTTTCTGCCGTATACTTTATCCCACATTAGGCACGTTTTAGCGGAAAACGCTTTAATTCCGGAAATTTCCAAAATTAAAATCCGTCGTTCCAGCGCCACCGAAGACGCCGGAGTATTAGGAGCTGTTTTGGGTTGATTTAATTTATATGTGAATAAGTCCGGTTGCAATTTTTTGCCGGGATATTATTATAGATTTAGTACTTTTGAAAATGGGGTATTAAAGATGGCTGAAGGCAGAGAGAAAGAAGATAAGGCAATTATAGATAACGTATCGAAGTTCGTTATGTCCGAATTGCGCGCGGATTTTCCGGAAATTACAGGTTTCGGAATTGGAGTAAAACCGGAAGGGTTTGGAGACAGATATCCTTCTTCTATGCCACAAGAAGAAGTATACCGAAAATTAGGGTTTATAATTCTTTTGGAAAAAGATATCTCGGAAGAAAAAATACAGAGAATTAAGATGCGTATTGCCGATAAACTTATTGTAAGGTTTTTCGTAGTTGGAAGAGTCGAGCCGCTCTAAAAATATATAAGCCGGCATTGTCCGGCTTTTTGCTTTTTTGATGCGGTTTTTTCTTGCAAATTTAGTTTTGTTTGTTATGATATTTCAAAACATCATAACGGTGGTGAAGTGGGCGATGCACGATTTATTGGACTATCGTCTGATAAACCGAGCATCAATTTTTTAACTTGAGTTTGCGTTTCGGGATGATTTTGGTATTATTGTGAAAGTATCTTTGACATTTGCCTAAGGGGGGCTTTTCATTGAAAAATGCGTTGAAACCGGAAATAACCACTATTCTTTTTGATTTCGGCAAGACAATTCATAATTTTGACATTGATGTTTTTTTCAATTGGCTTTCCAGAGAATTCGGCATTTCCCGCCATTATTTTTGGGATATGTTTGTAAGGTCTCCGGACGGCCTTTTGTATCCTTATGAATGCGGCCAATCTCCCGAGGAATTTGTCGCGGGTTTCCGGAAAGAAAGTTTTGATTTATTTTTGGAATTGAAAGCCAAAACAGGAAAGTTCGTAAAATACCCTTATTTTACGGATAAGGAATTTTTTGACGCGCTTGATAATGTTTTTGACTCGATTCCTCCCAAGCGCGACCGATTGGAATTAATGCGAGAACTTAAGCGCGGGGGATACGGTGTTTATGTGCTTTCTAATATCAATAAGCGCCATGTTGCTTATTTAAAAGGCGGACCCGAATATGGCCATCAATATTCCCGGTTTCGCGAGGTTTTTGAAATTGTTGACAGATTTATCGCTTCTTGCGATGACGATATTCAATGCCTGAAAATGCGGCCGAGCGAAGGCGATAAAGAACAGTATGAAAAAATTTTCAGAAAAGTGCTGGCTATTACCGGTTCAACCCCCGAACAAACTGTTTTTATTGATGATATTCTTGATTATGTAAATGTTTTTCGCGGTATGGGCGGCAATGCCATTCATTGTACCGGTAGTTGGACAAGGGTTGAGGCGGAATTGTACGGATTTGGCGTTAGATGGGAATAATAAAACTCCGCATTTTTGCGGAGTGTTTTTTATTGTTTTTTCGCGAATTGTATCGAAATTAAATTTTTACGTTATGTTTTTTAAAAAATTGTCGGGCGATGACATAAAGCTGGATTGGGTCCGTACCTTCATAAATATGGGTTATGGGCACATCTTCCCAAATAGCGGTTATGCGCGATTCTTTCATATATCCCATGCCGCCGTGAAGAATCATTGCCTGTAAGGCGACATCTGTTGCGATTTTTGCGGCAAAGTATTTTGCGTATGAAGTTATCTCCATAATGTTTTCCCGTTCAAAGAGCGGTGTTGTATCAACCGCAATAGCGGCTTGATATGTCAGGAGGCGGGCGGCTTCAATATCGGTAAGCATTTTGGCGATAATATGCTGTACAGATTGGAATTGATAGATTTTTTTTCCGAACTGTTCTCGTTGAAGTATGGTCGCAACGGCACAATCGCGCGCGGCTTCGGCAAGACCAACGGCTTGCGCCGCAATCATGGGACGCGAGCCGATAAGGGTTGCGTTTGCCTGTAGCCACCCCATGCCGGGGGCGCCAAGAATATTTTCAAACGGAACAATACAATCTTCAAAAATGAGGTTGTCGGTAGGAGAGCAGTGAAGGCCAAGTTTATTCGGGGTGGGGTCGTGGCGAAGCGTTCCCGCCTTGCGAGCTTCGTTCGCATCAACGATTATCATAGTAAGTCCGTTGTAGCGATCGGGGGATGTGCGCATTATTAAAATGATTACATCAGCAATGCTTCCATTAGTGATGAATATTTTTTCTCCGGTGATGCGAATATGTTCGCCTTCAATAATACCCTTTGTTTTGATTGCGGCGACATCAGAACCGGCGTTTGGTTCGGTCTGTCCATAAGCGCCTTTTCCGCCACGAACAAATACAGGAAGCCATTTTCGTTTTTGTTCTTCAGTGCCGAAGTTTATAATCGTGTCGGCAACGAGCGAAAGTGTTGCTCCGATGGAAAGTCCGACGCCGGCATCCCCTCGGGATAGTTCGATTGTGGCGATGGTATAATCAAGTTTTGTTAGTCCGGCGCCGTCATATTCTTGCGGGATGGTTGCTCCGCCAAGCCCGAGTTCTTCAACCATTTTGTTATGAATTTCTTCGTTAAATCCCTTTTTACGGAATGTTTGCCAGTGGGCGATTATCTCCCGTTCGGTGAAATTTCGAACTGCTTGACGAAGTCCTTCTTGTTCATCCGTCAGCCGGAAGTCCATTTTTGAGCCCTTTTCTTATTTCAAGGATTCTGATTTTGGTATAGCATAGGTTGGGTTTTGAATGCAAGTTGCGCAAATAGTGTTTTTTTATTACAATAAGTTTTATTGGGCTAAATACTGCTCCGGGCGCGGTATTGCCCGACAATTGTAGTGCGATTGTTTAGGGTGTGCAGTGAAGCAGGCGAGGGGTATATTAATTTTTTAAATTGGTTTTCCTATGTTACCTTGAATTACGAAATACAATTTCAGCGAGATATTAGCGTAATAATCAGCGAAAAACCGGCGTAAAATGTTTTTTAACGCTGATAAAACGCTGATGAGTACGCTGAATCTACGCTGATATAGGCAGTTTCGTAATTGAAAGTATGTTGTTGTTATCTTCTTTGTTGGGCATTTTTTGGTTCGTACTTGCTCTTTGTTTCATATATATTATTGTTAGGCCGCAAGTCGGCGGCGCGGTTTATTTTGAAACGAACCGGCAAGATGTTGAAATCATCATGCGGCTTCTTTCTTTGAAGTCCGGAGAGCGGGTTTCTGATCTTGGTTCCGGAGATGGAAGGATTCTCATAGCGAGCGCGAAAAAGGGTATAGAAGCTCACGGTTATGAGATTGACCCCTTGCTTGTCTGGAAGTCCCGGCTTAGAATCCGTAGAGCGCGTCTTGGCCATAAGGCGTACGTGCATTGGAAGAGTTTTTGGAAAGTTGATCTTTCTGGATTTGATGCCGTTGTTGTCTATGGAAAGCCGGGTATTATGGAGCGCCTCCGCAAAAAATTTGAATCTGAATTAAAACCCGGTTCTCGCGTTGTTTCCAATGTTTATCCAATTCCCGGCTGGCAGCCGAAATTAGTGGAAAAAAGAATTCAACTTTATGTTATATAACCTTAAATTACAAAATACAATTTCAGCGAGGTATTAGCGTAATAATCAGCGAAAAACCGGCGTAAAATGTTTTTTAACGCTGATAAAACGCTGATGAGTACGCTGAATCTACGCTGATATAGACAGTTTCGTAAGTGAGAACGCCTTCTTACCCCGTACTAAAAATATGCGCACATAGTTCAGCTTGCCCCGTTAGTTCTGGGCACGTAGTTCAGTGGTAGAACGCTGTCCTGATAAGACAGAGGCCGATGGTTCGATTCCATCCGTGCCCATTTCAGAACTAACGGGGTGAAGTAGAACGCTGTCCTGACCCCGGTATGAAAAATTTTGGTGTGTAGCTCATTGGCAGAGCACTTCACTGATAATGAAGTGGTAGAAGGTTCGATTCCTTCCACAATCACAACCCAAAATTTTCATACGGGGCAAGTAAGACAGAGGCCCTTGGGCGAAAGACAACTGCTTGTCTTTCGCGGGCGATTTAGACATTGGTCCGCTAATGCCGTTAAAAATCGACCGGGAATTTGCCGAGGGGGCAAATTTATTTCATGTGTGCGCACAATAGTGGGCTTTTAGCGCTCTCGCCGCGCTAGAAGTATTTAGATTTCAGAAATCTTGCGGGTTCTCCTCCTTCGCTCTACGAGCTTCGGCGGACGCAGTAACACTTGCCCCGTCATAGCTTCAGTCCTACTCCGTAGCAGTGCTACTGCGAAGGACGTAGCGAAGGCAGGTCGTCTCGCCGCCCGCATGGGGAAATGGAAACTTTTTTGTGTTACACACAAAATCTTCTGAAATAGAAAAGGTTTTTGGATTATCGGGTAGAGGTTTTAACATAAAAAAATCCCACAAGTGTGGGACTATAGTCGTTTCTGCTCTTTCGTATTGACGCATTTGGTCAGAAAGGAATATTGGGATACGCGGCAATTATTTTATTTAGCGAGTCAACGGCATTGCTCGCCGGATGCAACCACCTTCAAGCAAATTGGACAATGAGTTCCAACTTTGTGGTATGCGTTAACTAGTTTATCCAGCGCATCCGTGTCTCCCAGCATTCGCAGCGTTTCCGCGAATAAGCGCTGGTCAGACATTTGACTGTGATGATATTTCACATCCTCGGGCTTATTATCAGCGCGCAACACCGCGTAGAGTTTTACTCTTGGGTCAGCGCCATCGGAGTTCTCCAAAACAATTCCAGCGCGTTCGGCAATGTTTTCCGCTTGTTGAATCAGGGTTTTATTGAACGCTGCGGTTTTCTCGGATTTATCTAAGGCGATTACACAATCTTTTTCATTAATAATACCGCCTAATGTCCGATAACTGCCGTAAGCATTGTTTTCTTTGGTTTGGCGCTGCATGTCCGCCCCCGCTTCAAAAGATTGTTCCTTCATATATAAGAAGTTTAACCCAGCCATCTCAATTGCGTCAAACCTTCATCTCTTGCTATTAATAGAGAGGTTCTATATATTATACCTTGCTCTTTTCATTTTGCCTGCCCCGTAGCTCGCCGAAGGCGATGGTATGTGGCGCGCGCCGGATTTCTTTTTCTCCTAATGAAAAGAGTATTTTTCTATGATGCCCTGCTCTCCAAGTATTCAGGCAGGTGGCGGGACTGGCCTCATTTTGATTTCGCAAGAGAAAAGCAGAAGGCAACGAAAAGAATTTGATTGTTTTGAAAGCCCGCGCGGCGGTGAGTTGGTGTAAAACAGCAAGCCAAGTGTCGCTACCGAACCAGCCGCAGGAATGGGAATACTTTATGCTTTCCGAAAAAACATTTAACGAAAACCGACAATTAGGATTTGACTCGCTGGCGGGCTTGGGTAGGTTGGATTTGGAGCGACTGTTGTTGAGTGAGGCGGGGAAGCTGTTTTAGGCCTGTGTATAACTTCTTTACATTGCTATTGACAAGAAATCCTGCATCGCCTATACTGGTGATATGCTTGCTAAATTTATTCAAGAACAACGAAAAAAGCGCAATCTGACGCAAGAATTTTTAGCGTCCGCGCTTAAAATTTCCCGCCCGACCTACATGCAAATCGAGCAGGGCGAGCGAGATTTAACTATTACCGAAGCCAAGAAATTGGCGGAGGTTTTTGATATTCCGTTTGACAATTTTTTGGAAGGAAAAGGAAATGCAAAAACAGTTGTAAAAATTGAGGGTAAAAAGAAACAAAAACAAGGAGCCGTGGACGAAATCCGCATTAGTGTCCCGCAAGAAAAAGCCGATAAGTTCCGACAGATTTTGCTTTATATTTTGAAGAAAGTGGGCGGCAAGCCGAATGTCGGTATGGCGGTGCTGTATAAATTACTTTACTTTATTGATTTTGATTACTACGAAAAATATGAAGATCAACTAATGGGTTTGGTGTATCTCAAAAATCATCGGGGACCAACGCCGCTTTTGTTTGAAAATCTTATTGGCGATATGGTGAAAAACGGCGAAGTGGAGATAATAAAGAGCAAATTTTATCAGTACCCACAGACGAAATATTTGGTGAACCCCGAAGTTGAGCCGGACTTAAGCATCTTGAACGGAAAAGAGCAGGAGCATATTGATTGGGAACTGCAACGACTTTCCGATCTGACGGCAACCCAGCTTTCTGGTTTATCACATAAAGATGTGCCGTGGGTAAGCGCAGAGAACAGCAAACCGCTTGATTACGAATCGGTTTTCTATCGCACGCCCGAGACATCAGTGCGCGAATATGGCAACACCGACGAAGATTGAATGTGACGCGACCGATGTCTTTCAAAAAGACCTCAAACGACTCCTCAAGAAATTCCAAACGCTTGAGGAAGATTTAGAAACCGCGAAGCGCAACGCGATAGAGCTTTATCATCTCAAAAACATAAACAATCGGAGCGTTTTTCCTATTCCTGATTTTTGCAATGATGCGATATTGATATGCAAAATTAAGAAATTCGCCTGCAAGTCCCTCAAGGGGCGAGGTGTGATAAGCGGTATCCGTGTAATTTACGCGTACCACACCGCCACTTCAAAAGTTGATTTTATTGAGATATACTTCAAGGGCGAAAAAGAAAACGAGGATCGCGAGCGAATCAAGGAGTATTTGAAAAATCAAAATCCTATCCACCGCCCAATTTGAGGTCACGCCGTCCGAAAAAATCGCTGGGGGTTTCCGGCAGGCGGGCCCCG
>Ga0075937_105_pt1 | contig 75429 bp, 64 predicted proteins | sample RifGroA2_FD_67946 | JGI IMG/M metagenome (GOLD analysis project Ga0075937, IMG submission 67946) | Parcubacteria bacterium GW2011_GWA2_42_14
ATTGTGAGATTTCAGTATGTGCTCTACCATTCTTTCATACTACCACCCTTCCTATTCGGTTCCTACCGATGCAAGCATCGGGGTAAAGTTAGAATTTATGCCCAAGATTAGTCAACGACTTCTTAACCAAAAATGTCCAACCGACAGTGGTATCGCTATTTTTTCGCCCAGCCTGTCTAATCACTCCGATTATTTTATTTTCTAAAGGAAGAAGGTCCATTTTTGGAGGATGAAATAATCAATCAGTAATTTCTTCTGTAATATTTTTATATTTATTAATTAATTTTTTAATTTCGCTTACTGATAAACTAGGAATTATTTTATATCCACCTTCATAATTTAACCTTCTCATCAAGAAACGTATACGTGCTTCCTTATGAGATTCAAACAAATGGGGATTTTCTATAACATATTCAAGTAAGGCACGCACAAAATTATTACTGCGTCCTAACATACCGAAAATAGTTCTTGTGTAATCTTGCATAGAAAAAAGTTCCTTTGTCAGCTCAAACGGATAATCGCTTTCAGAATTATATGTCATATACGCACCCCACCACAACATTGCTATCCCGTGGCGCATATATGACGAGCTTGTCTGAGTTTTCACAAACCAGTGATTAACGATATATGCCGCACGTTTTTCCTCATGCTGATCAGCTACTGGCCAACGCTTTGCCATATACTCCATGAAGGGCACATGAGCCAACCAAGCCCACAAGCGCTGATCAGAGGCCATCGTACGATCTATGTCCCTCATTGACTCATAAAGAATTTGAGCATTTTCAAACTCTTCTTTATCGGCAGCGAGTTTAGGAAAAACGTCTATTTCAATAAGCGTATCCTTGGTGTCGGAGTTGGAATAATTCGGCGCCCTACCCTCAACATAACCGTTGATAATCTCCTTACTCTGAAGTCGTTGACCCAGCTGATCAAGAAATGTTGTTGTAAATACTTTTATTCTTTCCATACACTATTCTGCTGAATCAATTATTTCTTTTAATCCGGTTAACATACGACTGACCGGTCCTTTTAATATTTCTTGTGCGATTTCAGAAATATTTTCTTTTTCCCACTCTAATTTTGCTTTTTCGGTACGCTCTTTTAATATATTAAACCACATTAAATGTCCGAATGATTCCGGTATTTCAAAAGCGTTATAAAGAGCAGTGGTAATTGCCGGAAATGCCACACTGGACTGCAAAATCGAATTAATCTTTTCTGTTCTTGAACCCGCGAAAATCGCGAGTTTATCAAAATCAAGACTTGGCAACCTTACCACTATTTTGTCTTGATGAGGATCAATGCTCATCGAGCCAAAAAGTCTCGGGTCGCGGACAACTTCAAGAATATCGGAAACCGATTTTGCTCCTGCATATTTTTTCCTGGCATCGAATTTTTCAGACTCTGCTTCCGCCAAAATATCACCCGGCAAAAGAGAAACATTTGCTTCCACCCCTTCATAGTCCGGATGCGCCGTACCATTTATATAGCTGGCGATGTCGGTCGCGGCGAGCACCAGATAATCAAGCTGTACGATACTTCGAAGTTCCGATGCGGGCACGAAAACTTCAAACTGATTATTTATAAAAAGGTAACATTTTCGAAAGTGAGTCGCTTTACACATAATCTGTAAAACATAATTAGCCTGTCCGTTATTGATTAGATCCTGAATAGATTTGTTGTCTAAATTAAAATTACCTCGGATTTTTATTTCATCCTTACCTCTAACAATTTCGACTATCGGAGCAAATGTTCCCGATACAGCATCACCATCGCCAAGTACCGGCCAAGGATATCGTGAAATTATATTCATGGTTGTATTTGTAAATTAGGATTTATTGCAATGACCCATGGGTCTTTTAATTCTATGGAGAGATATGCTTTTCCTGAGTCATCCAAAGAAAAATCGCAATATCCGGTATCTATCTTAATTATTTTAGTCCCACGTTCACCGACAGCATCCGCAAGACCAAGTAATTCGCCCTCTCCCTCTTCCGCACGACCAAATAACTTCATTCGTACGACAGGATTCCCCTGAATTTTATCAGCGTGTATTAAAAAACGATACATTCGACCACTTGCAGTTGTACCCCCCACGACATAGCGCACAACCGCGTTTTCTAATTCTTTAGGCCTAATAACCGTACCTTCCGTATCAGGTATAGTGGGAATTTCAACGGACTCATGCGGTCCTGAGGGTACCAGAGTAGGAACATCATCGGGAATTATCGGTCGCACAGGAACATAACGCTTCACTCTAATTGGTTTTATGGTGTGAGTAGGCACAATGTTATCGTCCGGATCTTCCGAACCTATTTCAATTCCCGTTTCTTCCTCGACCGGTTCTTTCACGGGATTGCTAGCAACTCCCGTCTGAGGTAAAATTCCGTCTGATTTCGGTACTCCAATATAGTCTGTAAGACCCGGGATAGTTGTTGATTGCTGAATTGGTGAATATAAAAGACCGCTTAATCCCTCGGCAATGAAAAGCTCAAGTTCCTGAGAAGCAGTTTTTCCATCCTCAACATAATGTCCGTGTTCATCTTTCCAATTGTGCCAATCCCATTCATTATGAGCGGGGTTTTCCAGCTTCCGGAGTATCTCACTTCCTTTTTTATTCCTACACTCAAAAACAGCAGCATACTTTGCTAAATGAAACGCCCTCCCCCTGAAATCAACAATCATTCCGGTATTTCTAATAAGCGCTGTCTTATTAGGGTATGGTAGTTCATCTGAGGTTCTACCGTAAAAAGAAATTTCTCTAAGCATATCGGGGGTTTCCGATAATTTTTTTTCAGAATTAGTGTATGTATCAAAAAAATGTAGAGGATTATAAGGTTTATGAGATCTCTTTTCGTCTACTGCAAAAAATTCACTCATACGTTCACGAAGATTAGCGGCATCAAATTCTTTATCATCTACTCTTACCGTAAGTATTCCCCAATGTATTGCGGGCCAAAACCACCCCAAAACCGCCCGGCAGATTTCCTCTTTCCAATCAGTGCTTCCCTGATAATTAACAACCCAAATATCAGTTCCCTTTTCTTGCCTCTTTTTAAATATTTCCGGAATTTCTTTTTTATTCTTGATAGGTAACTGCCTTGGAAGACCGTATGTACCATTACCTTGCATTAATTCACCGTCCTGGTTAAAGGATAGCAGCCGCAATTTTCCGGCAAACTTAATCCCTTCATCGGTAACCGTAGAAACGAATATAGTTCTAAAAAGCGAATTTGCAAAAAAAGCTCCCTTCCCTAATCCAAAAGCACCACCTGCCCAGGCTTCACCGGCATTAAATCCAACACCACGCATAAACATAAACCAACGCCCATCTTCAGTATCGCCGGTTAAACCGCAAGTATTGTAATCCGAAATCCGTAATAACGAAACGGAAATACCGCTTTTTAAAATATCTGCCTGAGCACGATAATGCTTTGCCGCATGAAGTACTCCTCTTTTCTCGGCATAATCGGCACATTTTCTGAATATTTTTTCTAACCGTTCCGGATTGGGTAATTCCCTTATAGGAAAATTTTCTAGATCAAATTCTGCTCTGACCGGATTTTTACCGGGCAATTTTGCGTCAATAATATTTTGGATAGCTTCCCTTATTAGACTATCGGTTAAATTTTCTTCATATGCAAAATTTGCCGCAACCGGGTCATTAAACCCCGCGACGTCTCCACCATCTGTTTTGCCAAAATGATAATCGGTTGTCATGGTTTATAATTTAAATTCTTTATCCCTTGGTAAGTGAAATTTCCCTCTGGCCTCTTTTACTGCCTGATCAATCTCTAAAAATATTCGTCGAACTTGATCAGGTGAATATGAATAATTTCCCTTATTCCCACAGTTACCGAGAATGCGCATATCTCGTAAAACTGCCCTGGTTCGGCGCTCAGCAACCCTTTTAAACCTATCATTTTTTGATTCATTTTCCATATTAATAAGTATTTATTGAGCTTTTTAAGTATTTTAGTTATAGAGTTCAGATATCTAGTACTATATGTCCCCCATTATACTCGTAGTGGATTTTTTGTCAATAGCTACAAGAATATAAGAATGATAGTAAAAAAACAAATACTTTTTCGTTAACGAACCAACAGACGAACACAAAAACCGCCGATACCGGCAATTTTTTTGTTTATTAATTGAGGGCCTTTTTAATTTTCTTAATAACGTCTTCCGGATACTTTTTTATCCCGTGTTCCCAAACAATAAGAGGTTTCCATCCGAAGTGCTTAATTTTTCGCAAAACGGCTATATCCCTCTTTTTATTCCCGTTTATTTTCTCTCGCCAAAATTTTACATTGGTTTTAGGAATTGATCTATGTAGCTTACATCCGTGCCAAAAACACCCATGAACAAAAATCACAACCCGCTGCTTCGGAAAAATAAAATCGGGACGAACATTGAATATTTTTTGATGACGCCGCCAATGAGAAATCCCTTCTTTGCGAAAAAATCTTACGAGATTTAATTCGGTTGTTACATTACCGCTGCTATGTATAGCCGCCATATTCCGTGAACGTTGTTTGATATTTATTCGATCAACCATGAATAGTTTTGATAATATTTTTTGCAATTGCCTCGATTACGGACACCGCAACACTGTTACCAAGCTGTTTCATTTTCTGAGAATAAGATAGATTGCCGGGAAAAATAAAATTTGACGGAAAACCCATCATTGTTTTTGCTTCTTCAACCGTTAATACATGCGGTTTATTGTTAACCAAATACGTATCCCAATTTCGTCTGTCCCTAAACCAAGACCCATCAGGATTCTTTCTGAAAGGCGATTTTCTTCCCCCGACGCGTATCGTTGACCCTATTATAGCAGGCCATCTTTTTCCAAAAATCTGTCTTAGGGTTACACCCCGCGGAGTCGTCGAGGATGGAAACCTAAAACTATTGGCCTTTCTTAAATCCTTTCTAAATGCGACAAGATAAAATCTTGGTCGATGAGTGGGCAGTCCGAAAGCGCTTGCCCTCAAAATTTCCCAATTAAAACCCCTTTCAGGCCTTACATCGTAACCGGCACCATCCAACTTATCCAGGATTACAACGAGCGTTTTATTGTCGTTGTGACTGACGATATTTCTTACGTTTTCCAAAAAAATAACCTTTGGTTTTCGCGCCCTAACTATTCTTTCTATATCATTAAACATTGTCCCTCTTACATCATCAAACCCCTTTTGTTTTCCAACCTGACTAAACGGCTGACATGGAAAACCGGCGCAAAGAATATCGAAGTTCGGAATAATTTCCCCAATATTTCTTTTCCAAATATATTTAGGTTCGTTTGTATCGGTGCGAGTTATTTGCTTAATATCCTTCCAAAAGAACGATTCTCTCTCGTCATCTATAAATAAGGTCGGGTCGACTTTTTTGAAATAATTTTTATAAGTTTCTTTGGCACATTTATTAAATTCATTCACAAAAACACACTTTCCGCCAAGCCTATGAAGAGCTAAATGAAAACCGCCTATTCCGGCAAATAAGTCGATAAAAGTGAATTTTGATTTTTTAGCACCCATTTCTCTATGTATGTTTAACCTTAACATTTATAAAATAACATAAAACCGCTTAATCTTAAAGCCGCTGATCATCAGCGGTTTTAAGAAGGTTTGATAGTAATTTTACTATTCCCGGCTATTTAATGGCCTGCTTAAACCCAAGAATCGCCGATTTAAAGAGTTCAATAGATTTTTTATCCGGAAAGGCCTCTTGAAACGTCATGTTCTTTCCGGGGAAATCGCTGATACGAGACCCTCTCTTCCCTTCTCTAATTTCCTTGTCTGTACGTGCATACCATTTTTTTATTGCCGGCAGCTTCAATAATTTTTCACGCAATAATTGGGATAATCGTTCGCCATCTTTTCCTGGAATTTCGTTTGTAATCCTCCAAAAACCTATTTTAAAACGGCCGTCGCTTTTCAAACTAACAATGCGTAAAAACCCGCTTTTTGCTTTGGGGTATTCGAGTCTAAGATAAGTGCGACCCAAATCGTGACCCGTTCCGTAACCCGGCTCCGCCAGTTCCGTGCGGCCGAATTCATAAAGATCAAGGATTGCATTCGAAAGTTCCTTGTCCTTAACCTCTTTTATTTTCTGGCGGAAAAAATCGTCATTTTGTTTATTGGGCCGGTATCCGCCCGCGATGTCTTTTTTTACCTCAGCACCGTATAGCTTGGGAATCAATATTTCATAGTCCTCGTGCTTATAATATTCAAATTCAACTGCAAAAAGATCAAAACGGCTGTTTTCATTGATGAAAAGAATAAGGTTTTTCAATTGGTCATCAACTTTATCGAGAAGCACCACGAACCGATAATTTCCCTTGCTTAAGTTTTGCCGAACGTTTTCCAAAAGCAATGCGGCATCTTCGTCCTCAATACCGAAGAATTCTTTAACCAGTTGAACGGTATTCTGCTTAAATTTTTCCTGAACTTTTGCATCAAGTTCCCGCATGAATTCGGTAAAATCCCCGTATGAGCGCCATAACGACGCACCATAATCAAGAACTTGTGCCACAATAGAACGCTTGTCCGAATTCCGGTAAAGCTTTGTTTCAATTAAGTAAACTTCACCATCTTTATCAATACCGAGGGCGTCGATTGGTCCGTGTTCTGTATAAAATTCTCTTGCAAGAATAAGAAGCTGGATATCCTTTTTAATATCGTAAACAGGGATGCTTTCAGGATTGTCATAAATATATTTCTGCAAATTTCCTTCTCGCTCAAATGTTGACTCGGGTACTGGTTTGGCATTTTTGCCGTTTTTTGAGATGATGATTGTCATAGGTTTTTATGACGACGGGAAACACAAAGCCCCGCGCCAGCTAGGTCTTGCGACCCCATACCGGTTTCCCGATATGGCCCATCAAAGAGTTGCTGAACGCGGGGTTCAGTATCTTCATCGGGTCTTTATGCCATGCCCGGCGGTATGAACCGAAGGGTTTAGGACAATTAAATTGTTATCGTTATAACGACTATATCAAAAATGCCCGTTTCAATCAATTTTCTGTCCATTTCATAGCATAAATACTTGCTTTTGCGAAGGATCGAGTTATCAACAGCGGCTATTTGCAAACTCTTGATTTATTCAAAATAATTTGCTATTATGAAAATAATTGAATAGAAATCTTAGCGGCTGTCTCTAGTCTATAAAGATTATCAGATAGCTGTGTCGGCTAGACCGCCTAAGGTTTTATCAGCAATGCTATTTTGTATTGCTGTTGAAACTTTGGGCGGTTTTTATTTTTCGCCCCTTCGCCGCCACGGTCAACGGCGAAATGTAACCAAAGGAGAATATTGCTTATGAAATAAAACGCGTGCCATGAGTACGCAAAACGAAAATACTAAAAAACTCAGATATTAATAACGGAAACGGCTTATCCTAGAAAGGTTCAGTATAGAAACTTTCTTTGGTGAGCCGTTCCCTAAATTAAGATGTTAGAAATTGATAGTGAAAAACAGCTTAAAATTACTTATGTTCCGGTGGATTCCCTCCAGCCTTCCGAGTACAATCCGCGCTCATGGAGCAAAGATGCCGCCGGGCAATTGAAAGAGAGTATAACCAGATATGGAATGGTGGACCCCATTTTGGTAAACTCCGCACCCGAAAGGAACGGCGTACTTATCGGAGGGCATTTCCGATGGGCAATGGCAAAGGAACTTGGGATAACAGAAGTACCAGTTGTCTATCTTAATATTCCTGACCTTGAAAAAGAGAAGGAACTTAATTTAAGGCTGAACCGCAATCAAGGCGAATGGAATCTTGAACTTCTCGCTGAATTTGATGAAAAATTGCTCGCCGATATAGGTTTTAGTTCCGAAGAGATTGATGAAATATTTGGAATTGAGGAGAATCCGGAAATGTTTGATCTGGAAAAGGAATTAAAAAAACTGTCGATTGATAAAGTTGACGTGCAGAAAGGCGACGTCTATAAAATCGGAGAACATCGCGTCATGTGCGGAGATTCCACGATTGAAACGGATATGCTCAAACTCATGGCTGGAGAAAAAGCCGATATGTGCTTCACAGACCCGCCATATTTACTCTCATATTTGACCGGAAAGAAGCGACATGGAAAAGCAACTGAAGGATTCGGGTTAAAACGCGACCGCCGGTATCTAGAAACAGATGTTTTGCCGGATAACTTCACGGAACTCTGGATGACAAATATTGCCAAGATTCAAAAACCGGATTTTTCAATCATCGTGTTTGAGAATCCTAAGAATTTGCGGACTATCTGGAACGAACTTGAAAAGTATTGGCGCTGGCGCAATACAATCATCTGGCACTTACCAAATCGCGTCTCCGGTTTCTCAGCAAAATACAAGTTCTTTAACAAACACGATATTGCCCTCGTCGGCACCGACGGGAATCCATCATTAAATTTGGAACCGGAATCGGATGAATTATTTCAAAACGAGTATGAGAACGCATTATACGCAACTTCCGGAAAACCGCACTGGGAGGGCTATGAGAAAGGAAAAAAGATCTGCCCTACGGATTTTATTGAGCACATTGCGGCTGATGAAAAATCCAGCGGCCAAGGAATAATATTCGGCACGAAGCCGATTGAACTCCTTATCCCATACATCAAGGTTCTCACGAAACGCGGAGATCTTATAGTAGAACCTTTCGGCGGATCGGGATCTATGCTGGTTGCGGCAGAAAAGTTGAAACGACGGTGCTTTCTGATGGAAAAAAGTCCGATCTACACAGCCGTCATATTAAACCGAGTTGAAAAAATTATTGGCATAAAAGGAGAAAAAATCAATGAGGGATAAAATAGAGGAAAAGCTAAAAATACTTGAAACGCTGAAAACAACGCCGGTGATTAGTGTGGCGTGCGCTAAGGCGGGCTTGGCGCGCGCCACAATCTATCGCTGGCTTAACGACGATATTGACTTCGAAAAACAAGTTCAACAGGCCATGAGATCCGGCGCTAAGAATATTAACGACTTGGCGTATGCAAAACTGATCCAGAAAATCAACGAAGGCAGTCTGGGAGCCACTACTTTTTACCTCTCACACCGGCATCCTTTATTCAAAAAGAAAGAAAAATTTAAAGTGGAAGTGACACAGAAAAATTCTCCGATCTATGACATTCCCGAAAGTGCGTTTAACGAAGTTTTAATCAGTAAACTCCCGAAAAAACTCAGAAAGCAAGTAGTAAGAAAAGCAATAAGGATACACGAGATAGTGCGACAAGCCATCGAGAAAGCGCGCAAGGAGCGCCCGTACTTGGGACCCAAAAACCCGTCATCAAAGTATTGTCTACAAGATACGCTGCCGTGGGGGTTAATTCTTAAGAGCGTTCTTGAAGAAGAAAAGGGGAAGAAATAGTTATCAACTGCTTGGTTTGAGGGGGTCTGGACTCACAGGAGGGGTTGCGTCATCAATGTCCTTGTCGAAAGGTTATTAAATAACTAAGTAAAACAAGGGCTTATGAAACAATCAACAACAACCCCTCCTGACGCCTTGGGGAAAATGACGGCAGAAATAACTGTCATGGCGCCGCAGATGCGCTACTGTCTTTATGCGCGGAAGAGTACCGCCGAGGAGGACCGGCAGGCTCTTTCCATAGAATCGCAGGTAAAAGAAATGCTTGCGATGGCGGAACGCGAACGACTTCACGTGGTCGAAGTGAAGCGCGAATCGCACTCATCTAAAGAAGCTGGCCAGCGGCCAATCTTCAATCAGATGATCGCCGAGATCAAAGAGGAAAAGTACAACGGGGTGCTCGCGTGGGCACCAGACCGGCTTTCGAGAAATGCAGGAGACCTGGGTTCGGTGGTCGATCTGATGGACCAGAAGTTACTGGTTGAGATCAGAACTTACGGCCAGCGATTTACAAATAACCCGAACGAGAAATTTCTTTTGATGATTCTCGGCTCGCAGGCAAAATTGGAAAACGATCAAAAGGGCGTGAACGTAAAACGCGGGCTAAGAGCCAGATGCGAGATGGGTCTATGGCCTGCTCCGGCACCAACCGGATACCTCAACGACAAGAGCCGGGACAAAAAATGCCATATCATTATAGATCCAAAACGCGGACCGGTTATAAAGCAAATGTATGAAAAAGTTGCGAATGAAAGTTGGAGCGGTAAACGGCTGTATCACTGGCTAAAAGATACAAAATTTACATCCGTCTACGGCAAACCACTAACATTGAGTAATGTATATTTGATATTAAAAAATACCTTATATTATGGAGTGTTCGAATATCCGAAAAAAAGCGGAAACTTGTACACCGGCATCCATCAGCCGCTTATAACAAAAGAGATTTTTGAAAAAGTGCAAACGCAGATCAAGAGAAGCAAGATCTTAAGCCCTTATGGTGGCAAGGAATTCGCCTTCACGCGGCTTATCTCATGCGGAAATTGCGGAACGACGCTGGGCGCGGATGAGAAATTGAAGAAACTCAAAAACGGGCACATAAATAGACATGTGTATTATAGCTGTACGAAACGATGGTCAAGAGATTGCAAAAGCGGATTCATCAACGAGCCCGAATTAATTGGACAGCTTATGGCCATCATCGACACGGTTAAACTCGACAAAACCGGCATTAGGGAAAAACTTGATGGCGAGATCAGTCGCTATCGAAAATTCCAATCTGGTGTTCTCGGCATCAAAGAGATACACGACCAAAAATCCAAGGACTTGGACATCCGGAATTATGCGAAATACATCTTCAAAGAAGGAGCAATCTATGAAAAACGCGAACTGCTATCGTGCTTGAGAAGCAAACTGATATTCAAAGATAAAAAACTTTCGCTCGAAGCATAACCAATCCAAACGAAAAGCCGCCGAATGAGGGGAGTTTTTATCCGAATCTACTTTTTATGAGGGGGCAAAACATTAGTATAAGTTTTTCCAACCAATTTGCCATCTACTTTCATCCTAAACGCACCACCCATTTCCAATCTCCCAAGGAAACCTTCTCCACTACCCATAGTTCCTAGTAAGAGTTTTTCTCCAATAACCGCCCAAATTATCTCGTAGCCATTCTTTTTTAGAAACTCAATCAAGGGTTTCTTTTTGATAATCAACGCTCCCGAACCTGCATCAGCCACTGAAGGGTCTTGTGCCACCACCTCACCTTTTTTATTGATGAATTTACCAGACTCTTTGCTCTGGTGAATATTCATCCCCTTAATTAACTCCTTTGCTGGTATGTGAATGGCTAACCCCTCTTCTAGTGAGCAATCAAAGCCGCTTCCTTCCCAATGGTATTCTTCTGTAGTCTTAATTACATTAAATGGCGTAATCTTTCGTTCCTTATCCTCAACTTTTATCCAACGCTTTTTATTGGAGACATTGTACTCGTTTTGGTATGCAATAGAGTTTGGAATTTCTCTTAGAAAGAGACTACGCAACTCCAGCGGGTCAGGCATCCATCTACCCATAAAATCTTGTTTCTTTGCCCAGGCGAACATCCTATTAACTTCTTTTTTCTTAACAATGTAACTACGCAATATATACCAAACATCACGCCTGATTTTATCGAATTTCTCCTCACCAGGAACGGGAGGCTGTTCCCACCGTACATAACCGTCCAAAAGCAACCATCCGCCTTTCGATTTAATTTCTATTAGATTTTTTTGAGTTGGTAAATCATTTTTAACTTTTGTCCATTGAGTATGGTTAAGTGAGGGACGCCAATGCTTATAAACAGCACTAATCCACCAGGGTTTTTTTGCCGATGAATCAATCGGGGTCTTATGCAAAAGACAAGATGGGTCAATGTCCCGCTCACACATTTGCCAAGTCCCCTGGTAGGGTTCAAAGGTGTCTCTCCAAGCACCTCTATAGACAAAGTTATCAGCAATTCTTCCCAATACCTCGTGGAAAGCTATCCATTGATACTTTTTACCAATACGCTCGCTTTTATGAGCATCTCTACCCATTTCTCTAACTGTTGAATCATATTTGGCAAATAGCTTCGGTCTCCAACCTAATTGGACGATTCTTTGAAATATGAGTCGTTGAATCTCTGCATCATTCAAGTCATCACTACCTTTAGGATTTTCACGATAAGGGAGAACACCTTTCTTGTATAGTTTTTGTTGCACATCGCTTAAAGTCTCAATAAAAACTTTCTCAAGATTTTTAACAAAAGTTTCCGCTTCTTTCAGCTGCTCTTTCATGAACTTATTTTCTGGTAATTGGTCTCCTTCTCTTCTTGGAAAATCTGTCATCCTTAATTGCCAGTCAGTGGATTGACGCATACTTTCAATTTTTTTCCACCTCTTTTTTTCTATTCGATTTAGACTGGTATTAAATTCCGCATCTATTTCCTTAATGGTTTTCTTTCTTTTTCCATTTTTTGATAATCTCAAGTTGCACCAATGGTTTAGAGTTGAACCCACAACATAATTCCCGAAGTCAGCAATACCTCCTTCATTGTTATACATCAATGAATACCAGATAGCGCCGTAGTCTCCATTTTTCCTTTTGCGACCACTTCCTTTTGGATACTTTTTCTTTAAATCGGCTAGAGTTGGCACTACTGTTGGAAATGAACTCCCGTATGGTGGTCTGATTCTTCGTATATCAATCTTATTTTTTAGTGTAGCATCCTGGGAAATCGCAAGCTCCATAATGCCGCGCGCATAGTCTCGTAATAAAATATGAGTGGGCGGCTTTCTGTCTTTGAAAATATTATTGTATGTGTAAAGTGCAAGCGTAGAAACATCCTCTCTTTTGTTTTCAGGCTGCAAAACACAACCGTAAGCTGCTGCATAAAGTCGTTCTTGTATGTAGGGGTCATCAACTCCTTTAAAGTCCTCTAACACCTTCAAAAGCACGGGGATTCTCCCGTTCAGCATTGATACCAACGCTTTCGTTGCTCTATCCCTCAAGAATCTATTTGAACTCGCTAAAAACCAAGCCAAAGTAACGCCAGCTAATCTCAACGAATCATTTTGTATCGTGCTTTTGTCTCCTCCGTCCCACGACCAAGTAAGAAGACGATTTATTGCGCCCTCATCACCATATCGGCTATTTATAAAAGGCAACCAAAACGCATCGCGTTGCGGCATTTTCTTTTTTGCCAAATGCCTATGAAGTAACTTTGCATTTAACGGGTGGCTGGGTATGGCAGAAACAGTGATTAAGGTCTCCAAAATTTTTTCGTTGCCACCGTAATAAGGCAAGATGTATTTATTCAAATAATTTAAAATCCGTCTCTGGTTGATGTATTTTGTTTTCCCTTTTTTTAGCGATAAATCTCTCCAAATGAGGCTTTCTAAAAAACTATCTTTCGCAATCTCTTGATAACGAAACTTATTTGGAGCCACATAAACTAATTCTCTACCGCGCAATCTCTCTGGCACTTGGATGGATAAAGCCTCAATAAGTCCGCGGTTCCATTGTTCGCCGATAATATTGCCCAACCTTGTTCCTTTTTTTAACGACTGTTTTGGAAGAGTTGTGTTTAAATGTTTTGTTAAAAGATTCCTTACAATTAGATGGTCGCTGAATTTCTGATATGGAAATCTATAATCAAAGCCGATAATCTTATACTTTTTATAACGAGGAACTTTAGTTATTAACCAATATTTCTCTAAAAACCACAACACCTTTTTTCCTTTAGATGGGAACTGTTTTGCGGCAATTGATACCGCTTGCTTTTCTGGTATCCTGTCAGTTCCATTTTCGCCCATATAAAGTGCGAGTTCTTTTATAGTTCCGTTCCAAATTCTTCTAACGCTTTCTCCTGATTCTCCTAATTTTTTTAGAACTGCATCGCCTTGAGTAATAACATATTTCTCGAAGATGTGAGTAAATCCTCGATGCCCCTTTATTGGCTCTGGTGATTTGGCAGATGCCTCACAAAAAATTTTCAAAAATAGAGGTATACGAAATTCTGGAAATAGGATAGGTACTTCGGGAAGGGGCAGTTTATATTCTGTAAAAAATTTTGTTAAAGCCTCCCATTCGTGAGTGGCAAAACCCTCGTGTTCGACTCTTACATAACTTTTTAGTACAGATAGCGGGAGTTCACTCTGCTCAAAACCAGAACGAATACTCAAAATTACACCAAGATTTTTGTACCTACTAATTAAATTAAATTGTTCCCAATGAACACCGAATACCTGGCTTTCATTTACGGCATCAACCACAATAATTGCCCTCGTGCGTTTTGCACCAGCGTAATCATTTAGAGCTTGGATGAATGTTTTATTTGATGTATTTATTGCTAACAGATTTTTAGCCGTACCCCACGGATTTTTAGAGTTATTAAATTCTTCACCAAGAAATATGAAAGTGGGTAACCCGTGGCTTATCCTGTATTTTGATAGGTCGCATAGAAAATGAGTCTTTCCTGAACCAGCTATGCCGTTTAAAAGAACGCGGGGATTATTGGCAGCCAAAGCTGTATTACTTTTTGAGAAATCTATTAAGGAACTTAAAACACTGCCAATTTTGTATAAGTGATGTTTTTCGTTTCTAAACTTTTCGTCCTCAATATATGTTATTCTCTCTCCCTTTTTCGGCTTGTTAATCGGATTTTCTTGTTCTTTTTTCTTTCTATTCTCCTCTTCGTTTTCTCGTAATAAGTGTGTACATTTATAGGCGGCTTCTTTTGCATTGTTGCTTATCGAATATATTTTCTTAAAATCTATTTTCGCTACGCCGCTATGCGGAATTTTCAATAAAAAGTTCACCACTTCTAGAAAGTGGCGTTTTACTTTTTCAAATTCTTTTGGAGCTACCTTGCTCACTTCTTCGTCTTTGATGCTCCTAAGATTTTTGATTATCTCATTAGCTGGGCTTTTTAATTCCTCATAAAACTTCGCTGTTCTTCCGAGACCATCGAATACTGAAGCAATGCTTACCTCGACATTGAGTTTTGGAGTATATCTAGCTCCAGCAAGAGAGATAGCAACAGAAAGTCGTTTCTCTTGTGTGCTTTTATAGAGTTTTTTTTGTGAGATTTTTTTCATAGTTTTATTATACAGCGCGCTCGACAAATATCCAATAAACCTTATTCACAAAAACGAAAAGCCGCTGATTTCTCAGCGGACTTTTCGTTCTTGAATACGGCGCTCCCTCCTTCGCTAAAGCTACGGCGGGCACAGCAGCCGGTACTGCAGCTTTATCGGGGTTATTCACTAAATACTCAATTTTTAAAGGGTTACTTTTTGACCGATCTTTTTGATTTGACTTTTAAATCGCAATCTCATATAATCTAATATATCAACTATATAAGATTCGATAAGCTAAATTATGAACCGGCTTAATACACGTATCAAAAAACTCCCCTACTCTATACTTGATCTTATCAATAAGATCGATGAACTGAAAGGCCAATGGGTGGGAGGTGCTAAATTAAATCCACAAGCGCTCGGGCGGCTCAAGCATTCAACCTTGATTACATCAACGGGTGCTTCGACACGCATCGAGGGCGCACAGCTTTCCGATGAGGATGTGGAAAAACTGATGCGAGGACTTTCCATGCAAAAATTCGCCGACCGCGACAAGCAGGAGGCGAAAGGATATTACGAGTTGCTTGAAAATGTTTTTGCCGCATGGCAGAAGATACCGTTTTCTGAAAGTACCATCAAGCATCTGCACCGTGAACTGCTGAAATACGTAAAAAAAGATGATACCCATCGCGGAGAATATAAAAAGATGGAAAACAAGGTAGTAATGCTCGATGAGGCCGGTAAACCGACTGCAACCCTTTTTGAGACAACGCCGACATATCTTACGCCAAAGGAAATGTTGGAACTTAGCGAATGGACCCGCGATGCACTGGCTATACGCGAATTCCATCCTCTGCTTGTCATCGGAAATTTTATCGTAGAGTTTCTGAACATCCACCCATTTCAGGATGGCAACGGGCGGCTTTCCCGAATTCTGACAAATCTTCTCTTGCTCCAGCACGGATACACATATATGCCGTATGTCTCTCATGAAAAACTTATTGAAGATAATAAGGCAGACTACTATGTAGTACTACGCAGAAGCCAGAAAACGTTTAAGACCGATTCCGAAAATGTGTCTCCCTGGATGGAGTTCTTCTTGAACATTCTTTTGTCACAGTCAAAACTCGCGATTGAGCTGCTTTCGCAAGAAAACATAGAACGCCTTCTTTCGCCGAAACAGCTTGCTGTATGGCAATACGTTGAAGGCGTTATTGAGGCAACACCGGGAAAAATCTCTAAAGCCACAAAGGTCGCCCGCCCAACGGTTTCCCAAGCGCTTGACGCACTCCTGCGCCTTAAAAAAGTGGAACGGATCGGGCAGGGGCGGACAACGAGATATAGAAAGATCTGAAGTCTTTCCCGGCAGATGCGGAAACAAAAATTCACCCGGAAATGGGTGAATTTTTGCTCTTGAATACGGCGCTCCTCCGCACAAGGCTGCGGACGGGCACAGCAGCCGGTATGACGTGGACTGTAACGAGTTTTCTTTGTAACTCCCCTGAGGCCCGAAACACTAGCTTTTTTAATGAGCGGTTCGAATCCGTGACGGGTCGAACTTTGACTCATTCAAAAAAGTGACGTGTTATGGGTCTCGGTAGGGGGTCGCAAGGACACTGGGGGACAGGGATTCGAACCCCGATACCTGCCTCCAAAGGGCAGTGTCCTACCGTTAGACGATCCCCCAATAACTTATTTTTTTAACCGTGCGGCAAGTGCGAATTGAAAAAAATATTTATCCAGGTCTTCAAATGTGCTTCCGTATTCTTTGCCACCATACATTGCGTCAACCACCATTTCTTTAGCGCGAAGAATTTCTTTAAGACGCCCTTTCCACCGAGGATCTTTGATGGTTAAATCCATAAGTTCGAGGGCGCGTTCCAGCGATTTTTCATATGCTCTTTTGTTCTCTTTTCGGATAAGCGCACGATGAATTTCACTCCCAACATTGCCTAACTGTTCTAAAAGTGAAAAATTTTGCCATCCGTCTTCAGCAATTGTTTTATGTTGAATTTCCGCAGTCATTTTTTATCAAGATTGATTTTGTGTATAAATTAGACCGTTTACAATATCCCTTATCTTCTGTCTTATTTCCTGGTTTTCAACGCTTCTTGAACGATTTCCCCGCGATGGACGAACATTTATCATGGAATCAAATTCAATCCAAGCGTCATGCGCTGTGTCTAAACGCAAATTAATGCCCCAAATATTTTCTTGTTCAGAACCGTTTTCCAAAAGAACTTTTTCTTCGTCAGCATGCAATTCCCCTCCTATGGCCATAAGATTGTTTTCAATATCCACAGCCGCTTTTACCATGTCGCCAAACTGATTTCTTGCAATTTCTTCTATTGTTTTTTTTGAAATCGGCTCTTTTATAATCTGTATTGCCATAACGTTAAAGTTTAAAAATTACGTCTTTACGCTCAACAATTATTTCCCATTTATGTTTTTTGGCGTGATTATAAAGTTTTATATTAGGATTAAAGGCGATGGGGCGCCGAACCATTTTTAAAAACGGAATATCGGAATCCGTATCCCCCACTCCGACGGACTCTTTAAGGGTCAGGCGTTCCTTATCTATGGCTCGCTTTAAAATTTTACCTTTGCGGTCAATTAAATCCTTATATAAAATTCCGCCGGTAAAACATTCTTTTTTGTCAATTTCAAACAAACGGCCGTAAACCTTATGAAAACCGAAAGCGCGGGCAAACGGGTCAACAATGTCAAAAGGAGAGCCGGAAATCGCGAGCATATAATAATTTTTTACTTCAAGCTCGCGCGCCAAATCGCGGGTAAATTTATAAACGCGGTTTTGATGAAAATCCATCACATGACGCGCCATATCCCAAACCACATGCTGTTTTACCCCCTTTATATATTTTTCGTAAGCGGCTATAACCCCCGAAAGATATTCCTCATAAGACCCCCTGCGGTCAAGCCAGTTTAAGTAAGCGTGCGCGTAATACTCTTTGGCTTTCCGGGGAAATACTCCGGAGGAAATCAAATTTTCCAGAAGTTCACGGAGTAAACTGGAACGGAATATGGTGCCGTCGATGTCAAATACTGCTACTTTTCTTAATGGCTTATTCTTCATGCAAAAACAATAAATTTCTATAAATTTCCATCAATTTCAATGAGTTTCAGAAATTAATAGAAACTGATAGAAACTTTTTGAAATTAGTTGTTGGTTGTTGGTTGTTGGTTGTTGGTAAGCTCATATACCGCCATCTCGAGCGGTAATTGCGGAATCGGAGATTTTTTGAGCAATTCCCGTGTTTCCAAAAACATTCTGATGCCGTTGGTTAATCGTTCATTGGAAAACAAAGCAAGGCGGGATTTTAAAAAATTCAAATCATCCTGTGTTTCTTCTTCAAGAAGAATCGTTTCAAGTTCCATGTCGGTTTTTAACAGCATGGAATTTCTAAAATATCTGAGCAAAATTTTGACGATATACTGCGTATCATATCCTTCTTTTGTCATTTCGGAAATCAAAGAAAGGGCCCTGCCTTTTTCATTGGAAGCCAAGCATGAAAAAAAATCGCGGATATATTCTTTTTTAGGAAGGCCGAGCGTTTTATAAATCGCTTCGGCCGTAATGTTTTCGTCAGCCACGGCCAAAATTCTTCCGAGAACGCTTTCGGCATCTCTCATTGAACCCTCGGCAATAAGCGCTATGGTTTCCAGCGCCCCATCTTCAAAATTAATTCTTTCCATGCCGCAAATTTTGACAAGCTTGTTTTTGATGTCTTTGCCGGATGGCCGTCTGAAATCAAATTGCTGGGTTCGGGAAGTAATCGTAGCAGGAACCTTATCAAGCTCGGTTGTGGCCAAAATAAAGATAGCATGCTCCGGCGGCTCTTCCAGGGTTTTTAAAAGGGCGTTGAAGGCGTCTTTGGTTAATTGATGGCATTCGTCAATTACATAAACCTTGTATTTTCCCCTGGATGGAACGAATCTTATTGACTCTCTTAATTCGCGAACTTCATCTATGCCTCGGTTGGAAGCGGCGTCAATTTCAATAAGGTTGAAAGAAGAGCCGGCATTAAACTCACTGCAGGATTCACAAATGTTGCATGGTATTTTTCCCTCAAAAACGCCGCTTGCCAATGGATTCTCTTTTAAAATACTTGTCAACGATTTACCCGTACTATTATTTGCCTCACAATTAACGGATTTGGCGACTAATCTGGCAATGGTTGTTTTTCCTACCCCCCTCGGCCCGGAAAATAAATAAGCATGGGCAATACGCCCCTGTTTTAGAGAATTATTCAGAACCCTAACAACTTGTTCTTGCCCTATTATTTCTTCAAAGCTTTGAGGACGGTATTTGCGATATAAAACCTGATGATGTTTAGCCATAACAATAACTACTCTATCACAAAACTAAAAATAAAAAAAGGCTAAAAAGCCTTTTAGGTCAGCGATTTTATATAATGACCGCTATACTCATCAAACTTAAACCCCATTCTTTTCGCGGTAACATCATAGCGCAATTTAAATTTTTTTTGCTCCCGCTCAACCCATAAGTCATCTCCAACCTTAGGACACCACTTATTCAAACGAGATGATTGCACCCAAATTTCTTTAAACCTATTACGATGCGCCCATTGAGTAGCATAATCAAGAAGAAATTTTTCCCATCGTAAACGGGAGAGAAATATTTCTGTTCCTTTTTTGCCCTGAATTTGCCGCACACAAACACGGGATAACTCGGGATAAATATCAAAGGCAATACACGCACAGGCCCCCCATAAGGTTCTTAAAACAAAAGCTTCATGGGCATCATAATAAAATCCCTGCGGTCCATAATTGCTTTTTTCTGTTTTCCATCTGGTAACAAACAAAAAGGCAGTTTTATTTAAAGAATTGTTATCTTTTACAAACCGGGCAAGTTGATTTTTATTTATTTTCTTTAGGCCGCGAAAACGGGTAATCGGTCCAAAAATCTGGCAGAGAAACCATAAGATAAAGACAGGGGCGGGTATACCCAGCCAGATACCCAGGATACAGTACCACCACGGCATTTAAACACCCCTTTTAAAATTTCAAGGAAACGCTGAAATAAATTATATCATAAAACAATCAAGAAAGCAAGAGGTTTGGGGGCGAGTTCAAAAAAATGAGAAATTAGCAAATATTCATCTTAAAAACATTCCAACATTAAAAGAATTTAAACTAGGCCGAGCCATTAATCATGATGTCCCGGCAGTACGGCTGCAGTTTTTTTAAATACAAAAAATTTGTAGCCGGTGAAATTCCAGGCTAAAGAAATCGGTATTCCGATTACCACGGCGACATTCATCCACGCTTCCGGGCCCATGCCCCCCTTGGGGCCGATGACATTTACGATTACATGAAACAGGCTGACATTTATAAAAGCTCCCGATAGGCTCACCACAAAAAATTCAATATATTCTCTTACGGTTTTTTGATTACTGCCGGCTCCAAAAGTCCAATACTTATTCCAAAAGAAACTATTGGTAACAACCAAAGCAAAAGTAATGGCCGCAAAAATATCGGCCTGAAATCCGCTGGAAACCCCTGTCCAAAAAATAAAAATGTTTATGATGCCGAGATTGGCAATCGTATTGAAAACGCCGATAAGACCATAACGGGCGAGCTGAAGCATAATCGGAATTTTTTTGCCGAGTTCAAAAAGCAGCCAATAACCGGTAGCGGTAGCGAAAGGAAGAACGATAGCGGCAAAATATTTAAATTTCTCAATCCCGAGTTTGGCAAAAATTCCGATAACCCAATCAATAGGCAATAAAAAAATAAAAATCAGCTCCCCTAAAATTAAACTATTTATAATGTCATTTTTTTTAAGCATAAGGGTTTGTTTTTTTTAATTTATTGTTTGAGCGCTATTTTTTCATTTCTCTCGCCTTCAATTAGCGCCATAAATGAACGCATCACATAAATAAATCTTAATTGTCCTTCAATTTCCTCTTTTTCTTCGCTTCTTAACCCTTGAATATAAACCTTAAGCAATATGGTTATTTCTTCGCGGGCATATAAAATTTTATCATCAAGGATAGATAGTATAGTATCATAATCCCCTTTTGCCTCTCTCCCGTCAATAAAATTGTTAATAGCGGGAACTTCCGCTTTCAAACGCGATTCGTAACGTTTTTGTTCGTTTTCAAGTTCAGCGTTCTTCGCCGTTTCTTCAATATGGCGTTTTTCATCCTTAAACCATTCAATAATATCGGCTCGGTCCGGCATGGCGTCAAAAAGTTCCGAATGAGAAAAAAAGAAATCTTCTGCTTCCTGATACCCTTTTTTATAAAGCCGCGCCATTTCAGAGTTATCCATATCGGTTTCATCCGGCATATCGCCGCTTTCTTTTTTTTCTTCAACACGGTTTCCGATTTTTTCAAGCGCCAACTGAACCGCTTCAATAAGCGCCAGAGGAATTAATATGTCTTTTTTCTTTAAATCTTCCTTAAGCGTTTTTGAAATATCCTCAATATAGACCTTACTGGGCAATTCGTGTTTTTCGGCAAGATAGGCCATAAACTCTCCAAGGGCGTCTTCAAGCATAAGGCCAAATCCCTGAAATTTTATCTCAATTTCTTTTGGCGATTCGTTTATCAAGGGCTGGCCAAGTTCAATATCCTGCCCTTCCTCAAGAAGGTGGGGACGTCCTAAATTTTTTTCCTGGGAGTGGGACATGACGATTTCCGGAAGAACCGGAATTATTTTAAGAATGCTTTTTAATAATTTCCTCCTCCACTTCTTCTCTTGGCTTGCCGTATTTAAGACGCGACAGTTCTTTGATTTTTTCCACGTTTTCGCGGAAAATCTGTCCAGACGGATATGTTTTCATGCTGAATGGCTCCGAAGTTTTGCCGTTTATAAGAAGTTTAGCATAACAGTTAAAATTATCAATGTTCAATAAGTCATGACCGCTGAATACCGGTTGAAATTGTTTTTCCATAAATTCAGCGTCATCCGAACCGATGCGGAAAGCAATCATGGAGCCGACATTGCCGAAAACGGCTTTTTTAATATTTTCTTCAAGTTGCCCGATAAATTGATGCGAAATAACCAAATCCAAGCGATATTTTCTGGCTTCGGAAAGAATGGTGGCGATGGAAGGGGTCGTAACATTCTGAAATTCATCAAGATATAAATAAAAATCGCTGCGAGATTCTTCCGGAACATCGGTCCTGGACAAAGAAGCGATAAGCAATTTTCCAACAAGAATCAGGCCCAAAAGCGATGAGTTTAATTCTCCCAATCTGCCCTTGGAAAGATTAATCAAAAGTATTTTTTTAGAATCCATTACTTCCCTGAAATTGAATGCGGATTTTTCCTGGACAATTATCGGACGCATAATTTCATTTGCCAGAAATGTGTCAAACTTGGAAGTAACATAAGGAACAATATTGGCCAGAGCCGATTCTCCTCCGGCTTTTTCCGCGATCTGCTCCCAAAAAGTTTTTACGATTATATTGGAGGTGCGCGATAATTTAAGTTCCCTGAAACTTGAATCGGACAAAACGCGTGATATTTCCATAAGCGTGTTTCCGCTTTCAGGATTATCCATTACCAAAAGGGTTGAATTCCTGAAATACTGCTCAAACATCGGACCCATGGATTCAGGAATGGCGCCGTATAATTTCTGAAAAATGCTGAAAAGTTCATTTACCACCATTGTTTTTTGTTCGGGGAATCGCTGGTCATACTCAAGCATGTTCAATCCAAGAGGCCGGGCAGTATCGGCAGGGTTAAAATAAATAACGTCGTCCAGACGATTTTCCGGGATATAGCCCAAAATTTCTTCAACCGTATCGCCGTGCGGGTCAATAAAGCAAGTTCCTTCACCTGATTCAATATCCTGCCTAATCATATTTTTCAGAAGGACCGATTTTCCGGTGCCTGTCTGGCCTACTGTATAAATATGACGCCGGCGGTCTTCTTTTTGCAATTTTATTTCCGAAGAAATTCCTCTAAAGAAGTTAAATCCGAGAACCATGCCGGAAGAAGGCAAATTGGCCGGTGCAGACGCTTCTTTGGCCTTAAGAAATTCCACCTTGGGGGTCTCCAGCATAATATTGGGGAAATGAAAAAGACCGGTCATTTCTTCGCTGTTTAAAATCATTTTTTTTGATTCGTCAAAAACCCGGAAAGAGAATTTGTATATTAATTCCTTAAGGGATGAGCCGCTAACACGGTTTATGGCAAATTCGTTTGATGTCGGGTCGGCAAATTGAGCCAGGGCGGATTCCAGATTGCGCAAAATTTCCGACGCCCTTTTTTCATCCTTGGCCGACGCAAGCAAACGGATATTGGCCTCAAAAAGGTTTTTTTGCGTTTTCGCTTCCACCTTTTTTAGCAGTTCTTCTTCTCCCTGGGTCAATTTTTTCATTTTTTTTGCTTCCTCTTGCTGGGGAGAAGGGGGGGAAATTGTTTCCCGCATCATTTCAAAAAAACCGATGATTTTATTCCTGGGGCCTGACCTTATTTTTGCCCGCCCCTCCTGGACTTCTTTGGCAAAAGAATGGATTTTTAATTTAAGGCCTCCGGGAGCGGGCCTGGCAACTATCTGGAAAGAGGCGCCTTCTCCCTCGCGGGCTAATTTGGAAAAAACATTGGTAACGGAGCGAAGGGGGTCGGTCGATATTTCCCTGTAGGTTTTTACCGGAAAAAAGAATTTACGCATCAGCTTAACTTCCGAAGCCGCCGTAACGCCTTCGGGATTGAAAATATTATAATCTTTTACCTGTTCAATGGAAGCGGAAGAAAAATTAGCGTGAATTATTTTTTCAAGGGATTCCGCGAACCTTTTGGGAACGGCCGCGTAAAAAGAAATTTCTTCTCCGATATGAGGCGTGGTAATTTCCAAAGCAAATGCCGGTTTGCCGTAAGCAAACGTATTCCACCAGGAATCATGAACGGACATAAGATTGGCGTAAACATTTTCCATTACCGATATTTTTTCGCGGGCATGTTCTTGAGACATCTCTTCTTTTCTTATATCCTTGGGCAGGCGCACCAAAAAAAGGCGCAAATTTAAAGAGCGCCAGATTTCATCGCGTCTCGTGATTTTTTTAAGCATCCAAAAAAAACCAAAAGCCAGAATTCCGAGTATGATAAAAAAAATTGTAATAAAAGTCATGAGCTTTTGCTGTTTACGCGGTTTTTTAGATTATTTGCTATTTTCCGTAACAGGATTAAGAATATAAAAATCGTTACCATTTTTATCTTTTTTTATCCCGCCAACCCGTACGGCAACGTTCTTTTGTCCTATTTTCGGCTTCCAGCCCTTAGGAAAAATTGAAAAAACGTCGGCAAGATAACTTATGTATGAATCCCCCTGTTGTTTCAGAGACACCTGAAAAATTCCCCGCCGCTCAACTTCATCCATGGTAAAAAGGGCTTTTAATTTAGGAGACGGCGTATCATGATAACCGAGTTTACCGAGTATCTCTTTTAAAGATAAGGTGAGACGCAAGCCGTCCCACGATGGTTTAATATGGATTTGCTTACGAACCGTAACGCCTTCTTCAAAATCAACATTCAATTCTTTCTCCTTCATTGAAAGAACGAAGTTATTCATCTCAGGCGACCACGCCAAATACCCGTCGGCTCCCGCGGCATACGCGGCGGCATACCCGCCTTTTAATTTATTTTCCGGACTTACCAGTATCACGCCCATATCGGTTTTGACGAAAAATCCGTCTTTTTCCAATTCGGGCAGAATATTTTTTGTCTGATTGATATTCTCTTCCTGGTCCTTTTGGTAATTTTTCATCGTTTGAATGGGTTTGCCTTCCTGTTTTCGCTTTAAAAATGATGGCGGAAGAAATTCATCCGCTGACCATTTCTCAATGTCCGCGTCAGTTACTTCGTCGTCAAAACTTCTTCCCGAAAGAAAGAAATCATAGACCTGTTTGAAATTCATAAAACGGTTCAGGCCGATAAGGGTCTTATGCGACTGCCAATATTCTTTTTGCCAATCAAAATCGCCGGATTCAACTTTTTTATTGAACTCGACGATTTTGTCCAACACTGGATTTTTTTTTATAAATTTCAACTCTACCAACGCCTGATACATGAACTCTGCGGAAGAAGAAAGGCGTTTACTTTCTTTGCCGTGGTTATCGCACCAGGCCGTTATTCGCGCCAGTTCATCTTTCATGAAATCTCCTTCCACCGAAAAGCCATGATGGTTGCCTGTATCAATATTCAAAAAACCAAGTTCACTTTTGCCCGGAAGAATATATTTTGTCTTGGAAGTATCGAACCCGCCGACCTCAAGAAGCCCCAGTGAGACTTTTCCGTCCAGATCGGTAAAGGATTTAACAATGCGCCGATCTCGGTCCCAGATGCCTGAAACCGCAAAATCTTGCAGGAGTTTTGGAGCAAGATTTCTGAACTCCTCACTGTTGATGATTTCATGAAATGCTTTCGAATCTTCAAACATCAATTCACCCGGCTTTAGCCTGGAAAAAATAAAATAGCCGAGTTGTTCGCCGGGAGTAAATTCTTTTTTTTCTATTTTTTCAGTCATAGATCAAAATTCTTTTAATTTCTGACTCTGCACGAGTTTTTGATAATATTCATCAACCAAACGGTCATGCAATTCATCCAAAAGCCACGGAGTCATGTTTTCGGCCAGGGTTACGGCATCCAGCAGCCCTTTTTCAAAAGAAATGCCTATCAGATGTTCCAGTTGTTCATGGCGTTCTTTTTGCTTGAGCTCGTCGGCTTGGCGTTTTTGTTCATCGGAAACTGCCGCCGGCAATTGGACTGCCGGTGGCGGCAATAACGGTTTTTTGGCTCCAACATATTCCTTAAATACCTCCCGAAACACCTCTTTGGGCTCTTTTTCAATACCCTTTTCCTCCATCGTCTTTCGTTTTTCAGCCAAAAGCCATTCTAATTCGCGGATTTCCTCTTCCGGCGTTTTTTCAGTTTTTTGGCTTGGTTCCTGCATACCGATAATTATACCAAAAATACGATAAAATTAAAAAACAGCTTAGAGTTTTCTAAGCCGTTCAAGAAGGATTTTATATGTTTTTTTCCAGATTTTGCCGTGTTCATCTTTCTCATCCCAAGTAATAACATGGGAAAATTCATGCGCGAGAAGATTGTCTAAATATTCATTATTGCGGTTAATACTGTTTTTGTTAATAACAATACAGGAAGTTTCCGTCAGCGCGTCATAATAAGAAATATTTTCTACAACCCCGATCCTTACCGAAAACATTGATTCTTTTAGAAAACCCAGGCGCCGACTAACATTGATAAGAAATTCCACGCGCTCTTTTATATACGGCGCTTTTCCGAGCCATGCCGGATCATCTGACCCGAGAATAATTACCTCATCACCAGGAGAAGAATCTAGAAGATATAATTTATGAAAGACCTTATTGACTTCATAATTGCTCTTTTTCAGTCTTAGGTTTATTTTTAAAAACCAAATAAGTAATAAAATCAAACCGGCCAGCCACGCAAGAAAAACCGTAAAAAATAAAATCAAGAGCCGCCTCTTCTTTCCGGGCCTCAACAGTAGTTAACCGGATTTTATATTAAATATTCAATAGTGTCAAGGAATAAAGTTTTGACAAACAAGCTGGTCGGTATTCATCAAGGGAGAATGAAGATTTATTCTTTCGGACGAAATTAAAAATTTTGGAACACGTAAAATTCCGCCTCCGGCGGGAGAATTTTAAATTCCGGAAATTTTTCTCTTATTTCTTGGACGAGATCCTTGTCAAAAGGGTTAAGAAGTATAATGATAGACTGCTTTTTTTTATCTATTAATCCCAAAACGCCCGGAAGAATATAAAAAATATTTTTTTCTTTTCTTGACGTCTCGCGGTATGAATCGGTAAGAAACATTACGGTTTGGGCGGGCATGGGGACTCCGTTAACATTAACACCGTCCATGTTTACAATAATATATTTATTAATTTCCCGGGGTGATGAAGCCATGTACTCGCCTATCCGGTATAATCCGGTGGAAAATTCAAAATAAGTTTTGGCGTGTCCCGAGAATTTTTTAAAATATGTATCGTAGGTATTTACGACGGCAAAAATTATAAAAAATGCAATAAATATTACTGCTCCCCGGCGAACTCGCCAATGTTCATGATTAAGGCGTTCTTTCCCGTCATAAAACAAATGGAAGCGATAAAAGAGCTGATGCAAAAGAAAACTTGAACCGAGCCCCGCAAAAATAAAAACCGGAACAATAAGACCGATAGAACGAATGGCGTGAGGGATGCCTTCTTTGGTTAAAGTTGACGGAAGCATCATTACCAAAAACCAAACCATAATAAACAGATGCGGAAATACGGATATGCCGTTTGGAGTTTTGCTAAAAGAATTTTTCATCCAGCGCCATATTCGGGAAAAAGAGTAATAAACACCGGCAAGAAACAATATTCCAACCGGCCAGAAAAGTTCCGGCTCGCAGTTAAAATTATGGCGCTGGTTGCAATCGCCTCTTACATTAAACATTCCCAAAGTTTTAATATTGGAAATTGCGAATTCTTTCAAAGGGTTTTCCGAAGAAAAAATTGAAACTTGCGATTGCCTTCCCATAAAATCTTCGGGATGATTCAAGAAGTACCAGCCGATGGGCAAGGCAACAACAAAAGTTATGAGCAGGAATAAAACAATAATGCACGAAACACAGGTTTTTGTTGTAGGTTGCAGGTTGTGGGTTGTAGGTTGTGCTTTATGCCATTGCCACAGCTTCCACCCCGACACAAAAATCAATATCAACGGAACTAAACGAAAGGCGATATAGGTATGAAATCCCAAACCAATAAAAATTCCGGTCAAGACAGCAGTTAAAATTTTTCCGGTTCTAAAAACTTTTAAAAGAAAATAAAATCCGAAAGCCAGAAAAAACGGCACCATTATCGCCCGAAATCCTATTCGCGAAAAATTAATATGCCAATAGCTTGTTGCCAGAAAAAAGGACGACAATGTTGCTACCCAAAGGCCGTGCGGAAGAAAAGTATCAAAGGTGACAGATTCTTTCGTTTCTTTTTCAACCGTATGATTATAATTCCGGAATAATTCATAAACCAATAAAAAGAAACCGAGTATGGTGAGAGTTCCAAAAAAACCGGAAACAACTCGTAGGGCCCAGGCATTATTGCCAAAAAACCAAAGGGAAACTGCCTGTAAATTTATAAAAAGCCCTTCTCTGCCGTTATTTTCCGGATAAAAAATCTTAAACTCTCCGGTTTTTAACGCTTCCAGCGCGTTATTCCCATTTATGGCTTCATCCGGATAAAGCCCGGGCGGAATTTCGGTAATTTTATAAAAACGAAAAAAAACTCCTACCACGAGGATTAAAATTATAATAATTATTTTTTTATTGCGATTAATAATATTTGTTATTGATATCATATATTCTTTATCCAAAATATCCCTAGACCGTCCAAAAATGCCAAAAAGTTACTCCCTAAGCCTGTCGAAGGGTAACTTTTTGGCTTATGTCATGTAGGCCTTCGACAAGCTCAGGCAATATATTAAAGTTTTCGGACGGTCCGGCAAAGCTCCATATTTATTATACCGCGAATAATGATTTAACGAAAACGAATAGGAATACGAAGTTCATCGTAATTTTCCGGCAATCCCGACGGATTATCTTTTTCCAGAATCAGTTCGCCCGACGCCGTATCCGGCATTTTAAATTCTAGGGTCGCGCGAAACGGAACAAAATCCGTTGTCATCCATTCGGATAACGCCTCGGCGTGTCCCCGAAAAATCTCCTTGCTATTGCCGTCAACAAGCCGCACCGGAAACGAAGCTTCAAAAAACCAATTGCCTCTCGCCTCGCCTTCAATAACCAGCGGGCTTTTTACAATTTTTCCCGGCAATGGTGTCTTAACTTTAATTAGATTTGATTTATCGCCTACTCGGGGCTTGCCGCTTTGATAAATTATCTTATATATTACTCCGGCTTTGTCGTCGGAAAGAAACATCTCGCCCTTGGAATTAAAAATAATGTCAACCGGCCTCCCCAAAGCGCCTTCTTGGACAAGCCAACCGGTTATAAAATCTTCAACTCCCTGATAATTTCCATTTGCGTCAAATTTATGCCGGACGACTTTATAGCCGATTGGATCAGAACGATTCCATGAACCGTGGTAAGCAACCAAAAGATCATACCAATAATCTTCCGGCCAAGCTTGCCCTGAGCCTATCGAATGGGTGCCATTAGATACAAAAGCAAGGCCGAGAGGGGCAGAATGCGCCGGAATATCAATAAAGCTTGGTAATTCAAACGGCTCCATGCATGGGTTTCTAATATAGGTATTTTTATCAAAATCAGTGTCGTGAATATTTTTTCCGTAACAAATCGGCCAACCAAAATTCGGAATCGAATTTTGTTCTGAGTTTATTGAAGAATCTCTGATAATATTAATTTCATCCGGCGGCAAATTATCTCCCAGCCAATCGCGTCCCATTTCCGTTACCCACATTTCATTTTGAGCTTTATACCCATTATTTGCGGTGAGCCGGGTTAAACCATCTTGTGGTGAGCTTGTCGAACCATTCCAAACAAAAAATATGGCATTACGAAGGCCTTTCGCAAAAATCTTTGAAATTTTGGTCTGTATATCATACTGAATTATACTTGCTCTTCTTTCAATCTCTTCGTTACAGACATTACAGCTTGAACCGACGGAAATATACAATTTATTATCAGGGCCAAATCCAATAGTGCGGGTAAAATGCCCTTCTCCCAACGGCAAAGACAAAACGTCTTCGCCCAAGTCGTCAGAATAAACGGTTATTCTGCGAACACGATTTTCCTCGGCTATATACAGCAAAAAGGGATTATTCGGGTCAAACGCCAAGCCGTGCGGTTTACGCAAACCATTAAAAATATCATCCTGATGCAAAACTTTTCCTGTACCGCGGTCTATTTCAAGAAGCGTTATTGCCCCCTTGCCGGTGCGGCTCACCCACATATTGCCGAAAGTATCAAAACGCATAACCCTTGCTCCGGCAAGATTTTTGGCAAAAATTGATATGGTGAAACCATCCGGAAGCTTAAGCGGAAAATTAGTTTCATTGATTGCTTCAGACGGTACTGTGTCTTCCGGAAGATATTCGGCAATATCCTTTGGAGGCGCGAAAATCGCCGGAGAAATACCTCTGAAATATTTTTTATAAATTCCAGAGCCGGCTAAAACAAAAAACAATGCTGCGAATAAAAAAATTATAAAAACTTTTCGCGATATATTTCGCGCCATAAAAATGTCTTTAAAAACATTCTCATATTCTTAAGAATATGAGAATGTTTTTAAAAAACCATAAATAATCTTGCCGTATGGAGAAAGACCGTGAAGAACCTCCTGGCCGCGGTATTTTTTATTTACCAAGCCCGCCTGAACCAGCCGCCTGATATGTTCGGATATGGTCTTCATATTGCAGTTTAAACGTTCGGCAATTTGCCACAAGGTAAGTCCGTCCTCGCCGGCAATCAAAAACACAATTTCGATGCGGCGATGATTAGCCACCCCCTTCATATGCCCTTCAAGGTCTTTGGCTGTTTTCTTTAATTTTTTCATAATATTCATATCCTAACATATCCTAAAAGATATTCCAATATTCTCAATATTAGAATATCTTTAATTAAAATTTTAATAACAAAACAGAAATAATTCTAGGACGCGGAAATAATTTTTTTGATTAACTCCTCATTCTTATGAATAATTTTTTCTTTATCTTTTTCCTCTCCGCGCCATAAATCAGTGTAGGGAATATCAAACCAAGAAAGAATATAGTAAAGCCAAAAAAGGCTGCGGAGGGAATAATAAGACGAATCTATTGCCTTGCTCTTTTGATATGCTTCCCAAAATACCCGGGGGACTTCTCTGCCGTTGTACACTGATTGTAATTCGTATCCAGCCAGCACAAATCGCTGGTCGTGAAATCTGTGATCTTCAATATCAACCACGCCGGTAAATATCCAGCGATTATTTTCAAACTTCACCATCCCCTGAAGCCCGTCGGTGTGAGTCAATACGAATTCTTTCGGGTCTTGCCAACCAGATTCAGCACTTGAAATAAAACTTTCAATTATGTCTTTTTTGCTCCTTAAAAATTCATTTGGACGCTTAATAGCATTATTAAGACGAGAATGAAGCGAGAAAAAGAAAGCATCTTTCCAGTTCATTAAATATGGCTCTTTTTGAATTGTTACGCCGTCATAAGCCCTTGTAATTCCGTGGAGCTTGCCAAATATCTCTCCGGCAAGCGCGTGCGCCTCATCCCCTTGTTCGGGACCCCATCCAAGATACTCTTGAATTGATTCTCCTTCAATCCACGACATAATTTGGTAGATGTAAGAAATATCTTTTGCGGGGAATCCGAATGAATAGAGTTTAAAAATCGGAATGCCGGCTTTTACAATAAGGCCATAAGTATTCCGGACACTTTTGAAATCTTCATACGCGGTGCCGTAAACCCTATTGTTAATTCGTTCTTCTTCAGTTTGGTCAATAAAAACATCATTTAGCTTTACTGCAAGAGTTTCTCTTTTATCCCGTAAAACTGCTTCAACCTTGTACACATAGCCAAAATAGCCTAAAAGAACCCTCTCGCAGGTTATTAGTTTCCCATTTAGTTTGACGGCAATAAGACGTTCAATTATTTGTTGTGGATTTTGTGGTTCCGACATTATACGCAAGCCCCAACACATCCTTAAAGATATTCTAATATTCTTAAGAATATTAGAATATCTTTAATTAAGGAATTATCATTTCTTGGTTTTAACATAATATTCAAGAAAAATCTTTAACGTGCTTTTGAAACCGCCTGTATATTTTTCGGGCTGTATTGCCATATCCCGATATACTTCTTTAGGGTCAGCCCAGAACACCCTTCTTACTTCGTCCTCTTTTAATTTCTCCGGCGCCGATTTACAAATAAATATTTTAAACATATGCCGGTTGTCAAAAGTATCGCCCTTATCCCGTGCCCGCGACGAACCAATTTCTTGAAGCTTAATTCCAAAAATACCCAGCTCTTCTTCCAATTCCCTTTTCGCCGCCTCCGGATAACTTTCTCCGATATTAACGTGCCCCGCCGATGAATGGTCAAGATGCCCGTCTTTTGCCCTCTCGTTTACCAAGAGCTCGTTTTTATCATTAACAACATAAATAACGGCTACTCTATGAAGCAGGCCTTCTTGGTGCGCTTTCTCCCGGGTTATTTCACCAAGCACATTGTCATTATCATCAACCCAAATAACATTATTCATAGATTCTTATTTTAATAATTTAAAACTGACTATTTTTACTACTGTATCTCCATTCACTGCCTCTCCATAATATTCCCGATAATGCTGATACATATCTTCTTCACTTTCAAATTTTTCATGTCTTTCAAAATCAGCATCCGTTAATTTACCGAGTTTCTTTTCTCTTACTTCAACAATTTCAGTTTCAGCAAAATTCTCGCCGGTATTCCAATTCTGAAAAACAAGTTTATCTCCGACCCGCAAATCTTTATCATCAAATAGCCGCCAAGTAACTGTTTTTTCCCCGCTTAAAATTTTTAAAGCAAGGTGATTTCTAAATTTCAAAATTTTCATTGATTTTAAAGCTAAATTTCATATTCCCAATAAAGCCGCCACTTAAAAGGAATGTTTAACAACTCTTTCAAGGTTTTCCCCGTAAGCGCGTCAAGCCCGTATTGGGTAGCTCTATGGCCAACAATAAGAATTATTTTATCAGGATACCTTTCTTTAAGTTCTTTATAAAATCCCTGAACCCGCGCTATGGCCTGCTCGTAACTTTCCCCGCCGGAAAACGGTTCTTTAATATGCCGCATTTTCATCGGCTCAACAACGACGGATGGTTTGCCGTTAAAATCTCCGTAATTGAGTTCTCGCAGCCGCTTGTCGGCAATAACCGGATATTTGTTTGCAAAAGCAATTTTAACCGTATCAACAGCTCTCCTTAAATCAGAACAACAGACCAAATCCAATTTGATGTCTTTGAATGTTTCTCCCAGTTCTTTTGCTTGTTTTTTGCCCAAATCCGAAAGCTCCGAATCGTTCCACCCGGAAGCAAATTTCGCTTCATTATCTTTAGTTGTCGCGTGAGCGGCAAAATAAATTTTCATGATTATTTTAAGGATATCAAAATTTACTGAAATAATAACTTTTTTCCAAGAACCTGTTTTTTTACTTAAAACTTATATATTCTAAAAACCTCAATCCCCTTTTTGTTGTAAAGAAATACTGAGGAATAGCCCCTGGATAAAAGCTCTTTTTCAAAAAGACCGCCGGTTTCGGTCAGACGTTCCGGTTTCTTCAGCGGAACATTTTGGGTCATGGCAATAAAATAAAAATAATTAAAACCGGCTTTGGTGAAATAATCCTGCCCATTTTGCGCTAAAAACGACTGGTAATCTTCGGTTTTAAGAACAGGCCAACCGTGATAAATTTGCAGACGGTCTAAATACCAAATCTGGGGCCCGTTCAGCATGTTGCCGTCATATATTATTAATGCCGGATACGGTTCCGCTCCTTTTTGTTTGCGCAGGGCAACCGTTTTTGCCTGAAGGGCTTCAATAAATTTATAGCGCGCGTCAAAAACAAAAGCCGGCATTTTTCCGGATAATTCCCTGTCAAGATATTTGCCTAACTCCGCAAAACCCCAATTATAATTTTCATAACGGAGTTTTTGCGAATAAAACCACGGACTCGGCCCCTTCGAAGCATAAATAAGCTGGCTATTTACGGAATAAACAATTTCAAAAATTATAAATGCCGCAAAAAAATAAATTATCGTTGTTTTTAATTTTGGGAATTGCTGATAAACGCTGTATATAAGGAAACCTATTCCCAAAGCCAAAAACGGGACAAGCATGGAAAGAAATCTCATTTGCGGTCCGATAAATCCCGCTATCAAAAATACCAAAAACACCAATGAAACCAGCAGGAACCGGCTCTTGAATAATGCGGATAGTCCCAAAAATGACATTAAAAGAAATAACCAGGAATTACTTTGAATAAGATTGGGCAAAAAGTTGCGGATGCGGTCGAGTATCGTTCCCGCTTCTTCTTTGCCCGGAGCGGTTTTCCAAACTTCAGGATGTTGCCCGAAGATATAAGAAAATTGAAAATCAAAATGGCCGACCGCGCGGTAAAGTCCGAAATTATAAATCAGAACGGGACTGAAAATCAAAATGGCTAAAATAATATTCATCCAAAATTTCTTATTCCAAAAATACTCGCGGCGAAAAATAATAAAATAAATAAAAAGAACAGGAACGGTTATAAAAATTAAAGTGTATTTGGTTAAAAAACCCAAACCCATGGATAATCCGACCAGCCAAAGAAAATTGTCATTTTTCAAAGACCTGACCAAGGCGTAAGAAAACAAAAGCAGGAAAAAAATCACGTATGGCTCCTGCAGGCCCACGCGGGAAATTAAAATATGGTTGGAGGAAACCGCCAGAATCAGGGCAGAAATGATTCCCACCAAAGGAGAAAAAAGTAGCGCGCCTAATTTATAAATAAGATAAACCGAAGCAATGCCGAATAAGGCCGCCGAAAACCGGAAAGCAAAAATATTTTCACCAAAAATTTTGATAAAAAAATGCTGGATTAAAAAAACCAGCGGCGGATGGTCATGAAACGATAATTTTGTCCACCACGGAATATTTCCGTCAAACCACTGAAGGGGCGTTGTTTGAAATTCGGCAACATCATAATCAAGCAATCCTACGGCACGAAAGGCGTATAAAACTTCGTCTCCGACAGGGTCCCCCGCCCCGATGCCCCACAAACGCAAAACCGCCGCCAAAAAAATAATGGCGGCAAGAATATATATCGTATTCCGGTTACGTTTTATTTCCATAGCACTTCTGTTGCTTATTGACTACCCCGCACGGATTATATCAAACAATAGGAAGTATTGCATGTCACAGCCATTGTTGCCGTGGGATTCTCTCAAAAGTACCAACCACCCCCAACTAGTCTGGCGAAGCCAGCTCAATGACAGATATATCATTGAAATGCAACGTACTGGCGGTTATAGCGGCAAGCTCTTTGTATTCGATCACAACCAGAGTGATCAGGAAATTTTTTCTGTGGATGTCGGTCTGTCCTATTTAGCAATGTTCGGACCTGATATGGCCGATGTCCAAGAATGGCATGGCACTTTTGAATATGCGGTATCAATGGGAAACACTTTGCATTAAAAGGTTTAATACTCTGTCTCGATATTTTTCGGTTTCCTCGTCTCCGCCAGTTACTGGTATTTCTTTCTTCAAAATCTTCAAACAACCCAATACCAAGCGAATACGGAAATCTTCTTTAGTAAAACCTCGCCTCTCTAGAAAAACATCTACAATATCGGTTCTTGAAAGGGGCAATAAATCATAAATAGGATATTTTACAAAGCCCATCATGGGATCTTGAAACGACGCGGATTCAAAATCTAAGTACCCTGTGATTTTGCCATTCTGTGCTAAAAAGTTTCCTGGTTGATAATCGCCATTAGAAATTACCAATGGCGTGTTGATATTTTTAAGGATATCTTGTAAATATATTACCGCCAACCGGTAGCCATCCTCACTAAGCCACAAATTATTCTCATCATTCAGTAATTCTAATTCTTTCGTTAAAGTAAAACGCGGCATCAATTTTACCACCTCGTGACCTTCAATAAATGGTGTCGCATCCATTAACTTAATGACTCCTTCAACCAGCAGCTCTTTTGCTTTTTGCAAGCTCTCTTCAGAACGCATGCTAACCCTCTGAAGGTTCTCTCCGGGAAGCAACGAGTATACTGCTTCACTTTCTCCTGATTCGTTTAAAAATGGTTTTACCAAAACCTTAGGGACAGGTAAACCAAATTCTTCCAGAGCACTAAATATTTGTATTTCTTTCTCTACATCGCCATGGCGATTTTTTCTTAACACAACAGCCGCATAATCTCCATTTCTTGTTTGAATAGTAACGCGAATGGGGCACGGCAAGTCATAATTATCAAAATACTCCGCTTTCACAATCGAATGAAAATCAGGACTAATACCAAGAAGGGCCTTACGTTCAGCAACAGTTAATTCAACTTTTCTTTCTTCTTCACTATGAAATTGATTCATTGGTTCGTTTTCCATTATTGTAACTTGCCGCCTAGATTTACTGATTGTTTTGCGGGAGTAATCAACACCCAACCATCTCCGGCATTGTTTTTAAAGCCGAGCGTAAGAACTTCCGAAGAAAAATTTCCAATGCGTTTTGGAGGAAAATTAACGACGCAACAAACAAACATCCCAAAAAGTTCTTCTTTGGTATGCGCTCCAACCGCTTGCACACTTGATACCTTGATACCAATTTCTGCACCAAAATCTATTTTCAGCTTAAAAGCGGGCTTCCGCGCTTCGGGAAAATCTTCAATTTCAACAACTTTCCCCACCCGAACATCAACCTTATCAAAATCTTCGTATATAATCATATATTTATAAATCTTACTATTCGCACGACACATCACGAATTGCTATTCATATGGCACTTTTTGCCTGCCCTGAGACCGCCGAAGAGATACGCGATATGAATTGGAAGTTATTAAAGCAATTCCAAAAACATATCAACGCTCAAACCCGCTTGTTTGATAATTGATTTAATGGTCTTGGGTGTAAGTTCCTTACGGTGAAAAGGAACAGTAACCCGCAACTCCGGTTTAACTAAGTGGCGCAGCTGGATATGACTTCCCGCCTGATGAAATTCATAAAACCGAGCTCGTTTAAGGGCTCGGATTACTAAAATCGAAGGTATGCGTGGTAGTTTCGGCATACATTACACGGAAACCTTTATCCTCTCACGATGCGGCTCTGAAAAAGAAATTCTCCGGTCTTTAAGGAGGGCTTCCAGATAACAGCGAATAGCGTCCTTGGCCATTTCTCTTGCTTCTTTTAAATTATCTCCCTCGGTAACTAAACCGGGAAGTTTTGGAACAGTAACAGTGTATCCTGCTCCATTCGGGTCAAAAACTACCTCGTATTGATAGATTATTTCTTTATGTTTCTTCATAGTTACATTATACCTTGTCTTAAATAAAAATACAATTATTTACTCAGAAAAATTAAATCCCGCATGCGAATAAACTTGCCCTCGTAATCTCCAACATTTATTTCGCTCTCAAGCGTTTTTATGGCATCTTCTAATTTCATCCATTCTGGTTGAAACCCATCGTCAATTTCGTCACCAACAAAATTAGGTAAACCTTTATCGCCAACAACGTCTGCAATATAGCAATAAGAAATCTGGTGTATTTTTAAATTGTTTCGATACTTCTCAATAATCCCAAGCTCTCGAATATTTTCGATAGAACAACCAATCTCCTCTAATACTTCTCTTCGTAACGCAGTTTCTATATCTTCGCCCTCTTCTATGCCGCCACCGGGGAGTTTGTGATAATTCTTTTTGGTAACATTCAACAATGCAACATTCCCATCTTTATCAAAAACAATCGCACGAGCCGCTTCGCGCTTGTCATAGTTGGGCGACGCTTGAGAATCAACTCCAATATCTGCATCCCGAATTGTTTTTAACAAATTCATTTTTTTCCTATCTCCCGTGACATCGCTTGATTTATAACATCAATGGTGTTAGAGATTTACAATACCTTCGCTTTTTGTAAAACTCGACGAACAGAATGGGGATAATTATGTACTTTCGCGAGAGCAGAAGATGCCTGTTCCTTGCTAATGAAACCCACAGTAACTTCTCGTGCCAATCGTGTCGTATCTGGATGAAACCCGAGCATACGTTTTGCCTTACTTTCCGCGGCTCGCGCAAAAAGGCAAGAATTTGCGTTGGATTCAATTAATCTCTCGCCTCGCGGAATTTTCCAGCCTAATTTTCTTAAAATTCTTTCCGTATCTTCTATTTTACGCTGAAGCAAAAATGGCAAATGAACAATATATACGGGTGGCTTATTCTTAAACGGCTGCAATTTCCTTATAGCAGAGAAAATAAACTTTTTCGACTCACTATCTTGGCTTAATCCAGCCCATTCGTTTATACCAAGAATAACCACTTTTACTCCTCGCTTCAATGCTTCACCATAATATGCGCGGACGACGAGCCGTCTGCATAACTGACATGTTCGCACAAAAGGAATTTTATGCTGGCATTTAACTGAATAATGCCTACGTCCTTCCACATACCATTTCCGAAACTTCTCTTTCAGCTCTTGGGAATCACGCTCATTGTATAAATCTGATGTCTTTCGGAAACATATTCGATCAACTGAGCGCATGTATATTCTGGCATCTATCTTTTCATAATCTACTTTTAGCTTTTTAGCCACTGTTTTTGCCCGCTGGAAAATATGTTTCGGATAGTATCCAGTATCTAATGAAAAAGTAAGCGGTATAAAACCCATTTGCTTTGCAGTGTACAAAGTTGCAGTGCTGTCCTTGCCGCCAGAAATTCCGACCATGGCATCATGTTTCTCTTTTCCAGAACCCCTGAGTGAGAGTAAAAATCTTAATTCTTTTTGCAAAACAGCACCGCTGAAATTTTTCTCGTATTTCTCGCAAACATCGCATAATCCATATTTACCAATAACACTGGATAAATTTGAACTTGTGTTAACGCATTTTTTGCATTCTGCCGCCCCAATCAATGCTTTGATTTGAGCAGCAATCTCTTTCTTCGACGTAACAGCCGTATTGAAAGTAAGGTGCGCAATACGCTCCACCTTATTCGTAGAAAACAGTCGTTCCTCAATTTGTCTTTCTTTCTCCGCATCTTTCTTTGAAAAACTCTCTCTCCTCGAAATCCTACCTGTTAAATATTTATCGGGCGTTTTAAGATATACGACCAAATATCCATTTTTCTTAAAATACATTGAATTTCTGAAACCGCGAATGCCCGCAATAATTAACGACTTATGAAAAAACTTTTTCCTGTGCAGATAAATAAGCGTTTTTGCAATAACAGCTGATGAATATTTGTTCTTAAGATAAACAAACATCTGCTGCGCTTCATCCCTCGAGAATTTCCGTTTATGGCGTAATTTCAATATTGCCCGAATAAAATCCGTCTCTCGCGGCGGCAGTTCTTCTTTTATTGAGATAGCTGGATATATTACGGAGCTGGATGCTTCAACATATTTCGCTTCAGGAAAAATTTTAAGAAAAGATTTGGCAACCGTAGTTTTTCCGCTTCCTGGCGCTCCGAAAACAACAATGCCGTGAAATTTATTTATTTTCCTATTCATATGACACTTCGGAGATATTTACTACGCTAAAAAATCCAATAAATACGCGACTTATCCATTTCCATGACATCGCTGCTTTTTTAATAACCAACCGCAGGAGTTTTCTTTATTTTAAGCCATTTTTTCGTCTGTGCCACATCCTGATTTGCCTAAATATAGAAAATGTCATGCGGACATAAAAACTTGACAAATACCATACTACCATGCTATACTTATAGCAAAGTTCCGAATCCCACAATCAATCTTTTAAGGAGGAACCGAAATGGAGACCCACACTCTCACGACCAAGCAGTTGCGGAAGCTCGTCAACGCGATCGGCAGCGGAAGCGACTGGCCGAAGCATACGGACGATCTGAAGGTGAACTACGCTGTCGACTGCATCGTGCAGGACGATGGCGATGTGCCCCCCTACGACGAACGGCTGTATGTCGAGGAAATCGAGGCCTTCAAGGCACTCGAAGCCAAGACCGGCTAGTCAACCAAGTGCTTAGCATCACTTAAAACTGCTCTTTTTTATTTGTTTTATCTCCCGTGACATCTCTTGATGTGCGGTACTAATGGGAAATTGACTAATTAAATAAGTGAACGAACTTGTTTCCTTAAATAATTCTGATATTCATGCTGAAGCTTAGATAAATTAGGGATTAACTTTCCGACCATCTTATGCATTTGAAATATAAATTTTGGTTTTCCATTACTGAATTCCTTAATCGGAAGATTCAATAAAATATTCATGATTTGTTCAAATCCTTAATATTTTCTTGGAGAACATTTCTTATCGGCTGTTCGTATTCTTCGGGAACAATATATGATATCGCGTTATATACCTCCTCGACTCGTTTTTTGGTCGGTATAAACTCTATTTTGATATTTGATACCTGAATACCTCTTGGATCAAAACCGCCGTCTTCCGCAATAATAGTATAAATTTTTTCCTCAATGGGCTTTTTAAATAAAGCTAATAATAAATCCAGTACCCCCTTGGCGGCATTACCACTGCCAATTTCATCATCTACAAACAATATATCTTTTATATTCAGTAAGGATATATTTTGAAAATCTCCGGCTAATGTCGAATTGTCAAATAAAATTGCTTCCTTTTCATCTGCGTGACGATAAATTGGCGCCACCACAGTCTGCGGACAATCAACTTTTAACAATTCATAAACCAATCTGGTTAAATAAATCATTATCTGGCCTGAATCCCCTGCGCCAATAATAATATCAAACTTTCTTTTATCGTTTACCAACAAACGCTTAAAAGTTTTTATAAATTGCGATAGAGAATCTTCTCCTAGTTTTCCGAGGTCCATGTAAAATTTAATTTATTTTTTACTTATAAGTCTTTGGGGTTCTTCGCTATTAACCCTTCAATAAATTCGGGGCAAATTCCTTGATAAACTCCCTCGATAAAACTCGGGACAAATCAGAGCAAGCAAGTCCCCAGCATTTTATCCTGAGCCCGCCGAAGGGTTGGTGCGCGGATACGGATGGAAAAATCTACAACGACAAACCCTGTTGGAATTGTAAAACTTCCAAGTTACGAATTAAAATTGTCCGCTTCGTTGTCGCCGTAAGCCCTTTGTTCGGCATCATTTCAAAACCAAGATAAATACTTTCAACATTTCTTTTATTCAATTCGCGAATAGCCGGCTGTAAATCAGAATCAGAACTTCCCACAATCGCAGTTTTTATAATTTTATCACAAGCGGCAACAACCATATCAACCGCGATACTAATATCTACGCCTTTTTCTTTAAACACCAACACATCTTTTCCTCTCCCGTCTCTCCTGTAATTGCCTCTTACTGCGCCGGAAAGAATTACCCTGAAACCCTGATTCTCCAAGTGAACTTTAAGAAGACGGCGTTGTAAAATAAGTTTCTGGGATTTTTCTTTGGTGTCCGGATGCTCTTTGATTTTAGCAAAATAAAAAATTCTTTCATCAACCTTTATCCCCTTAAGGACATGACCTAACAACCCGCGAAAATTGTAAGTTGCCCAAACCGGAAATGACTTCTTTTCCACCTCAAATGTATCTTCCAGTTTGCCCAAAAAATTTCTTCCGTCTATAAAAAGTATTGTTTTCATAGCATAATTAGCAATAAAATGAAACCCCAGCGGACCTTTCGGCTGGCTGGGGCGTTTGTAATTCTATTATACCAAACCGAACATTTTTGTAAAGAGCTTATCCACAGGCATGTTTATGCCTCTTTCCATGACTCTTTTTTTACCTTCGGCAGCCGCTTAAAATTTTCCATAACATTTTTTGATGTGCTGTATAAATGGAAACATTCTTTTACAAAGTATTGATCTTTGAACCACGAAGTAATTCAAATCCTCTTTTTATAGCCTTTATTTCAGGATCTTGTTCGCCTTTCTCTTTAGTCAATATCTGACTGAGTTCGTTTTCGGCTATCCAAAGAAGTTGTGAATGAACGGCTGGGTCGAGATTGATTTTTTCGATTGCATCTTCAAATGCGGCAAAATAAATTACTTCAATCGAGTGAGATCCTTTTACATCATTGATATAAGTAAAAACGTAAAATGGATCGCCAATGATAACATGAATCCCAAATTCCTCAAAGATTTCTCTTTTCAAACCATCAATGGTGGTTTCTCCGAAATCAATATGTCCGCCAGGCAATTCAAAGACTCCTGGCAAGAACTTTTTAGTACCTGCACGTTTCGGTACAAACAATTTTTCGACGCCATCGAAATTATGATGGATAAAAGCGTAAGCAGTTATCACTTGCTGGCCTTTGGCTGGTTTTTCGCTTTCGTGAGATGTTGTATTCATATTTTCCTATTTTCCATGACATCGCTTATACTTTTTCCCTGAACCGCACGGGCAGGGGTCGTTTCTTCCCACCTCACTAGTGAGACGCGGATTTGACGCTGATCCGCTATCCGCCTGCGAGCTCAAACCGCTGATTTTACGCTGATCAAATCCGGAAGAATTAATATCAGGCCGCCGCTCTTCAACTTTTCGAAACTGCGGTTGAGCCGCAACGCCGACCTTATATATAGTATTTACCACCTGCGAACGAATGGCGGCCCGCAGTTCCTTGAAAAGGCGCGAGCCCTCGTTTTTGTATTCAACCAACGGGTCGCGCTGGCCATAGGCGCGAAGGCGCACCGAATCCCGAAGATGCTCCATAATATCCAAATGATCCATCCAGAGCATATCAATAGTTTGTAATAAAACAACTTTTTCCAGATTTCTCATGCCTTCCTCGCCTATCAATTTTTCTCGTTCGTCATAAAAATTATTCAAAAATTCAACCGCGTGTTCCTTGATTTTTTCCCGGCCGTCTTCTTCGTTTGATTCCTGCGCCAACTCTTCAAATTTTTTATGCAATCCATCCGCCAAACCACCTGTGGTGAGCGAAGCCGAACCAGAAATTGCCCTTATAGTTTCAGAAATTTCTTCAAGATTCCAATCGGAACGATATCCGGCAGTATGAAAATCAACAACCATAGAAACTTCCTCCTGAACAAACTCCATGATTTTTTCTTTATGAGGATGGACGCCGCTTGCGGTGAGCGAAGTCGAACCGCGCAAAATTTCGTTTCTCAACTTATACACAAAATTCCTTTGTTTATTCATCACGTCATCAAACTCCAAAATGTGCTTGCGGGAATCAAAATGAAAGCCCTCGATTTTGGCTTGTGCCGCTTCAATGGCTTTGGAAACCATTTTATTTTCAATGGGCTGGTCTTCGGGAATTCCGAACGACTCCATCATACTTTTTATCCTCTCCGACCCGAAAATTCTCATAACTTCATCCTCCAGAGATAAGAAAAACTGCGTTGAACCGGGGTCGCCCTGACGACCGGCACGACCACGCAACTGATTATCAATACGTCTGGCTTCATGCCGCTCGGTGCCTATGACATGGAGACCGCCTGCCCCCTTAACCTTTTGGGCCTCTTCAATGCTCGGCGGATTCCCCCCCAAAATAATATCAACACCGCGACCGGCCATATTGGTGGCAATAGTAACGGCCCCCAAACGTCCTGCTTGCGAAATAATATTTGCTTCCCTTTCATGATTCTTGGCGTTCAAAATTTCATGCGGGACCCCATCACGTTTAAGAAGCGCGCCCAATCGTTCGTTCTTTTCAATGGATACTGTTCCCACAAGAACCGGCTGACCCAGCTTATGCCTTTCTTTAATTTCATTAACTACGGCTCTCATCTTTCCTGTTTCTGTTCTGAATATAAGGTCCGGGGAATCGCGCCGTATCAGCTGTTTATTCGTCGGAATTATAATCACATCAAGCTTATAAACCTTATGGAATTCCTCTCCATTGGTTGCCGCGGTTCCGGTCATGCCAGCGAGCTTGGCATACATCCTGAAATAATTTTGAAAAGTGATGGTAGCGAGCGTTCGTGACTCCCTTTGAACCTGCACATTTTCTTTGGCTTCAATTGCTTGATGAAGCCCTTCGGACCATCTCCTACCAGGCATAAGACGCCCGGTAAATTCATCAACAATAATTACTTCGCCGTCTTTCACAACATAATCTTTATCCAGATGAAAAAGCGCTTGCGCCCTCAATGCCTGCTCCAGATACCGGACATATCTGAATCCTTTTTCCTCGTATAAATTTTTAATGCCAAGGATTTTTTCAACTTTTTCAATTCCAGGTTCGGTTATGGAAACTGCTTTTAATTTATGGTCAACGTTATAATCATTGTTTTCTTCAAGACGCGGAGTTATGCGTGAAAAAGTTTTATATAAATCCGCTGATTCTTCGTCGGGAGCGGAAATTATCAAGGGGGTTCGCGCTTCATCAATCAAAATAGAATCAACTTCATCAACAATCGCGAAATTATGCTCTCGCTGGGATAAATTATTGATGTCATAGGCCAAATTATCCCGAAGATAATCAAAACCGAATTCGTTGTTAGTGCCATAAGTGATATCCGCTCCGTAGGCTTCGTGCCGGGAGCAAGGCCTCCAATGGTCAAGCCGCGGGTCGCCATGCGACGGCTCTGCCTGAAAATCCGGGTCATAAATTCCCGAAAAATCATGAGCGATAACACCTACTGAAACACCAAGAGCATAGTAAACCGGACCCATCCACCCGCCACCCACGCGAGACAAATAATCATTGGGAGTAACCAAATGACATCCCTTGCCGGTTAAAGAGTTTAAATATAAAGGAAGAGTGGCCACCAGTGTTTTTCCCTCGCCGGTTCTCATTTCAGCGATTTTGCCCTGATGCAAAACAATTCCGCCGATAAGCTGAACGTCAAAATGCCGCTGATTTAATGTTCTTCGCGCGGCCTCGCGAACAGCCGCAAATGCTTCGGGCAAAATGTCATCAAGCGTTTCTCCGCCCCCCAACGGTTCGGCTTCGCTCACCGCAAGCAATCTTTTCTTAAACTCAACGGTTTTTTGCTTAAGTTCATCCGCCGACAACTTCTGAAATTCCGGCTCAAGCGAATTGATTTGGTCAACCAAGGGCTGAACGGATTTTATATACCGCTCATTGGAATCTCCTAAAATTTTAGACAGGATAGAAGACATAATAACAGGTTTAAGTATATATCATTTGGCACCTTTTTTAAAGCCAACTAAAAACTGCTGTTACAGCAGTTTTTCCTATCTTCTCCTTTTTATCCTTGCCAAAGGGTCAACCTTTAATTCTTCCATGACAATTCTTTGCCGCCGCCTATTTTTGTCGGCGCGCTTTTCTTTATATTTTCTAAGTTCGGCAGATAATTCCGCTTGAACCATATCAATAGCAGAACGAATATCCTCCGCCTCGGCTTCAGCCCTTAAAAATACCTTCGGGAGAACCAAATTAACTTCCGCCCGCCAAATCCTGCCTTTTTGGTGATGCCTGGTTTCTCTTTCAATCTCAATATCAAGAGAGGCGGGCTTAACCAAATTTTCGTCCTTTAATAGCTTGGCAACAATCCTTACTATTTTTAAATCAACATAAACGCGCAAAGGGGCGTCAATGCTAAATCCGGTTGTTTTTAAATTGAATTTCATACTTATCTTAAGTATAACAGTATAATTTATTACAAGCAAGCAAACCGGTTTGCAAACCGGTTTGCTGATATAAGATTTATTCAAAACATGGCGCTCAATTTTATATTTATGCTCGTTTCGCCTTCAGCGAAACTGCGCGTAAACAAAATTGGCACTTATCCACAGTTGACGCAAAAAATTATTTATCATAAACTTAAAATAGTTACTCTTTTTTATTGATCGCCGGGGAGGACCCTCGCACACGCTTGCGGGGGTTTTTACAACAATGAACGGAAATCAAACAGCATTGGAAAAGAAAAAATTTCTTTTTGTATCGCTTGAATCCCTAAGCGGCGATTTGGCGTGGACGCTTAAAAAAGAAGGGCATGAAGTTAAAATTTTTATAAAATCAAAGAGCGATGCTGATGTATATGACGGTTTTCTTGAAAAGGTTTCCGACTGGGAGGAGCACACCGACTGGGCGGACGTAATAATTTTCGATGACGTAGAATTCGGCCCGGTAGCGGAAAAACTGAAAAAAAAGGGCAAACTTGTAATAGGGGGCAACAAGTATACGGATGAACTGGAAATGAACCGGGAATTCGGACAAACGGAACTTAAAAAGTACGGGGTAAACATTCTTCCCCAATGGCACTTTGCGAATTATGACGAAGCAATAGAATTCATCAAAAAAAACCCGGACCGCTATGTTTTTAAACCATCGGGCAATATGCCATCGGGAGAAAAGGGACTGCTTTTTATCGGCCAGGAAGAAGACGGGAAAGACCTTCTGGAGCTCCTTGAACAAAATAAAACCGTATGGACAAAAAAAGCGCCGACGTTTCAGCTCCAAAAATTCATATCGGGAGTGGAAATCGCCGTAGGCGCTTTTTTCAACGGGAAAGATTTTATTTATCCCATTAACGTCAATTTCGAGCATAAACGCATCTTTCCGGGAGATATCGGCCCGTTTGCCGGTGAAATGGGGACATTGATGTTCTGGAGCGAACCAAACCGACTTTTTAAACATACTCTTGAAAAAATGAAAGCGCCGCTGGCAGAATCGGGCTATAGCGGCTATGTGGACATCAACTGCATCGTAAACGGAAAAGGCATCTACCCGCTTGAATGGACATGCAGGTTCGGATACCCCACTATTGAAATTCAACTTGAGGGCATTCTCATGCCGGCCGGAGAATTTCTTTATAAACTCGCGGGAGGAGAAACATTTGAACTGAAAACAAAAAAGGGATTCCAAATCGGCGTACGAATAATGGTGCCCACCTATCTTGTCCGTTCAAGCGATAAAGAGACAACGGAACTTTACCGAGACCTTCCGATTCTTTTCAAAAAAAACGACAGCCTTGAGGGCATACACATAGAAGACATTAAATTAGCCGACGGGGTTTGGAGAATTGCCGGCGAATCCGGGGTACTCATGGTAGTAACCGGTTCCGGCACTACGGTTGAAGAGGCGCGCCGCCAAGTTTACTCCCGCATCAAAAACATCATGGTTCCAAACATGTTTTACCGCGTAGATATAGGACATAGGTGGCTTGAAGATTCGGATAAGCTTCAGACATGGGGGTATTTGGATACCTTTATTTAAATCGCAAATCTTTCGCGAATTTTTATCACTAATTATCGCGAATCCTGCTTAAACGAATCGTTATTAGAGATTATTAGAGAATAAATTGGAGATTGATTAGTGATAATCAAAAGCCGACTAACTGTATCTCCTCCTCCAAAAAAATATTGTATTTTGTATGAACACGCTCTTTTATGAGCGCAATCAACATCCTAACTTCTTCCGCAGTACCTCCCCTCTCATTAATAATATAATTAGCATGTTTCGGCGAGACATAAACCTTGCCTATTTTTTTATTTTTGAGTCCGGCCTGGTCAATAAGGTAAGAAGCGGGCAGAGTCGAACGATTTAAAAATTGTTGAAGGTCGATAAATTCTTTAAGCACGACCTGTTTATTTTTAACATCCTCCCAGGGGATGTTTTTAAATATACAGCCGGCTGATTTTGTTCCGATGTCCTGCGTTTCACTTCTATGAGTCGTATATTCAAGGATTTTTTTTCGCGACGCCCAAAGGTCTCCCGGCGGAAGAGTTAAAACCGCGGAAACAATTACAAAACTTGAAGAATGTTTAAAATAGGAATCGCGATAGTGAAAATCACATTCGGTATTGGTAAAAATTGATTTTTGAAAATCCTTGGTATTAATCGCCCAAACCGTATCAACCACATCTTTCATTTCGTTTCCAAAACACCCGGCGTTACCGCGGACAGAACCGCCGATTGTTCCCGGAATGCCAATTCCCCATTCAAATCCGCCAAGGCCGGCTTTTATTGATTCGTTAACAACTCGGGCCATGGAAACGCCGGAACTTGAATAAACTTTCTTATCCTCAATCCTCAAATCCTGCAAATCCATTTTTATAACCAATCCGTCAAATCCTTTGTCCGAAACAAGAATATTGGAACCGGAGCCCAGAATAAAAATGGGCAATTTTTTATCCTTGGCCAAGTTCAAAACTTCTGACAAATCATCCTCCGATTTAACCACAACGAAAAACCTTGCCGGCCCCCCAATTTTAAATACGGAAAAGTCAGAAAGATTTATATTTTCCTTTATTTCTACAGTCATATTTCCAATATACTGATACGCGATAATTAAAATACCCTTCCTGAACATGGCGAAAAGGGGGTTTAACTCTCCACCGCCGCTTCGCTTTAGCGGATTGCTATTTGTTCCTTAAATTTTACCGTATGTACACGATAAAATTTCAGACAAACAGGGAACAATACTATTGTCTTTACCCCGTTACTTTCCTCCAAAAAGACCGTGATAAGGTTTAACTCCAATTCTATTGTCTTTATGTGAGTGCCTGTTATCACTGCCTATCTAGAGAAAGTAACGGGGTTTATGTGAATGCCGGCCATTATCACCCAATTCAAAAGGGGTATATATTAAATATAAAGCAAAAAATACAAACTCTGCAAATGAAAAAGCGGCATTTCTGCCGCCGTTTAAATTTCCGCGTTTATCCGCATTGCTATCCCCCGGATTGCAATACTATCCGCGTTTACCCGCTTCTACAATTATCATATGCATCTTAATCGGACGCGCTCCGAGAATCAAAGAACTAAGCGATATATAATGAACTCCGGTTTCGGCGACTTCTTTTAAATCTTCGCCGCCGATGCCTGACGCCTCAAGCGTAACCAGGCAACCCGCCCTGTGAACCGCTTTCTTCATTTCATCAATTGACATATTATCCAGAAGAATATAACGAATCCTTCCGTCTCTTACAACTTCTTCCAATTGTTCCGAATTTTCCACTTCAACTTCAATCTCGACAAGATGAGATTTTTCTTCCGAGGCCTTATCAATCGCCTTTTTAATACCGCCGTAAATTTTGATATCCTCTTTTTTAATCAAAATTCCGGCATATCTTCCCGGGCGGTGATTATGAGCTCCGCCGACCTTAACGGCGTATTTTTCAAACGCCCTAAGTCCGGGCAAAGTTTTTCTCGTATCCAATAGTTTGCAATTTGTGCCACTAACTTCATTTACTTTCATTCTGGTATTGGTCGCGATACCGCTTAAATGGCCAAGAAGATTCAAAACAATTCTGATGCCGTTTCGCAAAATTTCTTTCTCCACCCTGAATTCCGCCAAAACATCACCGGACGAGAATAATGTACCATCGTCCAAAAGCTGAACCATGTCTAAAAGATGAACGTCATACTGGGCCAAAAGGTCAAAAGCCGGCTTAATCAATCTTCCGCCGCAAAAAATTCCGACGTCTTGGACGACAATTCGGACGGTAACATATTCAGGATTCGGTCCGGGATTAACTTCCAGCGACCCCAAATCTTCCGACAAAAACTCTTCAAGCTTTCTTCGGATATAAATTTCGTTCATGGCTTTTTCTCCTTTCCCTATACGATTGACAGCATGCGCTCAATCGGTTTTCTGGCACGTTCCGCAAGATCGCGGTCAACGGTAATTTCATACTTAAGGTCGCGAAGCGACTCATACACTCCGCGAAGCGTATTTTGTTTCATAAAAGCGCATACTGCTTCGGGATTTGCCGGAATAAGCTTTTTTTCCGGAGCGGCTTTTGACATCGGATGGATATTACCGATTTCGGTTGCCACGATTACCGTTTGTTCAGGGGTTTCCCTGACAAACTTAATCATGCCCTGGGTTGAACGAAACTGCATCATCTCTTCCGGCACCATGCCGCTCGCAATCTGGCGCATGCACGCGGACGTGCATCCGCACTCGGGATGAATAACCGCGGCGGCCCCGGGATGAAGCCTACGCTGTTCCTCAACATGATGCGGCTTGATGCGGTCGTGCACATGGCAGGCCCCCATCATAAGAAACAAGCGGTCAAGCGGCTCGCCCATTTTCTCAAGAAGTTTTGCGGCATAAAACCCGAGATACACATCCGGCAGAAAAAGAATCGGACGGCCGGGTTCATGTTCAATCACGTATTTTATGACCTTCGCGGAATTTGCCGAAGCGCAGCAATAATCGCTTTCCGCTTTCACGTCAACATAGGTATTAACATAACTTATCACAACCCCATCGCTGTGTTCACGCTTCCAGGCGCGGATTTTATTGACATCCGCATGCGCGGCAAGAGAACAAAGCGCTTCCAAACTCGGCGCAAGAACTTTCTGGTGCGGCCGCGCCATTATCGCCAAAATCTGATTCATGAAAAGCACTGCGGCTTCGCACAATACATCGGCATCCGAAGCCGTGCCCTGCTGGGCAAGATACAATGAATCGCCGATTGCATCGGCAACATCCTGCACGTCAGGCGGCATGTAATTATGAGCAAGAATCAGGGCATTTCGTTCTTTCTTAAGCCGCGCTATTTCGGCCCGCAAAAATTCACGCTCTTCCCGGGAAATATTTTCGGGAAACGCGCTCGCGGGAATCAACGGAACTTCAATAGGAGGGCTTAAATCAACCTCATCCATTAACGCGATTGCTTCACGCGCGGGAAAAATATCGCCGGCCATCACGTCTTTCATTATTTTTCCTCCTTTTTCCGGGTTCCGAGGTCTTTTTCAAACGTTTCGTAATCGAAATAATATTTTCCCCGGAAAAACTTTACTATTTGTTCCGCATCGCGCTTGCCGTTTCTAATGCATACCGAAGCTCCCGGAGAAGGGGTGGTGTTAAAAATACAATTTTCTCCCACAATCGTCTTATCACCCATCTCGAGTTCCCCCGTATCAAGATTGACAATCTGCGGACGGATTCCGCCAACGCCCTTGCGGATTTTAAGGTCAGCGTAACGGATAGTCGGAATAATGACCCGCGCTTCCCGCAAAAAGAAGAATTTCCCGACAACCGGCAAACTATAAACCATATTCCTGAATACATAGCCAAAGAGATTATTCTTACAGATAATTTTCGCAAGGCACCATGCCCCGCGCAAAGAAACAATCGGCAATCTTATAAAATCAAAAAATGTCTCATAGTGATGGCGCTCCATCAGCGGAAGCGGTTTGGTGGTGGGGCCGAATCTTGTAACTCTTTGATTCAAAACATCCGGGTCGGCGTGAATTTCGGCAAACGGCCTTCCTTCAACCTGCACCCGGTAAACTTTCCCGTTAACCAATTCGGGTGCGGAAAAGAAATCTCCGGCAACCAACAAAAGGCCCAAATTCAATCCATATCCGAGTTCTTGCGCAAAAAGCAGACTGTAGGAACCGGCGGCAAAAACAATCGCCTCCGCAACGAATACTCCATCATTTGTTTCAAGAACATAAACGCCGCCTTCTCTTCGAACGGATTGCACTTTCACATTAAAGAAAACATCAAGATTTTTGTTAACCATTTTTGCGTCGTCAAGAAGAGACTCGGAAAGTTTCTTATAATCTACGGCATAACCTTCACTCGAAACCATGGCGCATACCGGCTCGTCCGGGTTGCGTCCTTTCATGACCATCGGCTCTAGAGTAGCAAGTTCTTCCGGGCCGATAAGACGAATGTCTTCATAATACGGGCTGAATTTTTCAAACCTGTTTTTAACTCTTTTGACTTCACCCGCTCCGACAGCCAGCACCATCCGGTGTGTTTTTTTAAAAAGGCCTTTGTCCTTTCGCGCCTCCACATAACATCTTAAGGCAACAGCTCCGACTTTAACCTCAAGCGCGTGGGCAAGACCGTAATTTGTTTCAGTTCCGCCGTCATGTGATGTTTGAGCATTGTTGAGCGGATGAGAATTAACTTCGGCCGCGCCGGAATTCTTCTCGAGAAGAGCTATCTTTTTTCCGGTGGAGTGGTCCGCCGAAGATTTAACATAAGCGCTTAAAACATAAGCTAACGCCGTACCTGTTACCCCGCCACCCACGATAATAACATCAAAAACTTTGGATTCTTCCGCTTTTTTCATTTTTCAAAGACCTCCTGCCGTACCCGATCACGCTATAAGCGCGATTTAGGGCCGACTTAGTGTATATCTTACACTAATTATATTATACTCCCGCCCCATATCCGTGTCAAGTAGAAGTAGATAGATAAAAACAAAAAACCGCCCCTAGACCGACTCCGCTATATGTGGAGTCTATGTCGGGCGGTTCAATTGTAAAAATTTATTCTCCTTCGCCGAATACCGACCGGCTTGCTGGTCGGAGCTTCATCTTAAATCGGCAAATACGAAAGGCCATTTTCACTCGCCATCCGGCAAATCCCTGACCGCATCAACTAATTTATCCGCCAAAGATACAATATTTTCATAATCTTCAAGCTCCCGCTTCCACTCATCGGGAATTCCGCTTAAACCTACTCTGGTTCCGACCAAAGCTCCGGTCATAGCCGCGATGGTATCGGTATCGCCTCCGGCATTGGCTCCGGCAAGGACCGCCGAACGAAAATCATCCTGATATTTAATGGCATAAGCCAACGCAGTCGGAAAACTTTCATAAACTGCTCCGCCAGTCTTTAAAACATCCGCAATTAATTCATCTGTGGCTCCAAGCAATGGGGGAATTTTTGCAAGAATTTCTGAAATTTTTGGCGTGCCGTCCTTAACGTAAGGTATTTTAATAACCAAATCTTCATAATATTTTGCCTGCTCATATATCCAGGAAAAATTATCTTCGTTTCTTAAATCCCAGCCAAATAAAAACAAACCGGCAATATGCGCTTGCAACATCGCTCCGACAACGGAACGCGAATCATTGTGCGTAAGCATGGAAACCATGATTACTAATTCTTCTTCATCGTATTCGCCAAAATCTTTATTAAAGAGCGCGCCAAGATCGGAAAATATCCCAAGTATGGCGCTTTTCATGGCGCAGCCGTTGCCAGGACGCGTTGGAAATCTTCCATCAAAAGGATTATTACCTTCCATACGCGCAGTTAATGATTCGCGCGTAGTTTTCCCAAATCCGCGTTTTTGATGTTCCTCGAGCGCTTGGATATAATTTACAAACATTGCCAAGCCAACTACGTATAAATTCCCAAAAGCATTGCTTTTTACCGACTCAATCAATCCGCCGACAGTAGCAATAGTTAATTTCGTATCATCGGTCCACTGGCCCTTGGCAAGTCCTCGTGAAAAACGCGATTGCGAATCGCAAAAACCGATAATTCTGCCAAAATTCTTCAGAATATCCTGGCGGGTCATTCCTTCGGAAGGCATGCCTAATGCATCACCAACAGCAATGCCAACCAGGCATCCTCTTACCGAATCACGAATTCCGACAAGATTGTCTTTTTCCGCATTTTTTGCCATTTTCAAAGACCAGTTTGGTTTATATCTTACACTAATTAAATTATACTCTTCAACATTTTTTGTCAACCCATTGCAATTTTGATAAAAGAATGATAAAATAGTAATATGCCTTACGCTATAAAGGAAACGAGGACTGCTGTGTCTAAAACCGAATCACTTCTCTATCAGACGTTCAGTCGCTTAAATATCGGAATGCCTGAACAAACTTCGATTCTCTTGTATCTTGACATCATTAAACGCAGAGACCCCGCAACATATTTTCACTCACTTCGCGTCGGAATTCTGGGTTCAAGTATGGCAAACCACCTCTCACTCAATCCTAAGCCCCTTTTCTATGCAGGACTTCTCCATGATATCGGAAAAGCGCTAATAGACCCACATATATTAAGAAAAACAAAGGGATTTAATAAAAAAGATTTTGAAGAAATTAAACCTCACCCGCTATATGGTTATTTTATGCTTCGCGACATCCACGATTTTTCTGCAGAAATTTTACTTCGTCATCACCGATTTGGCCATCACCCCTATCCTAAAAAATTACCAAAGTCTTCAGCGCCATATGGTAAAAAAACGAAAAAACTTATTGAAAAATATGCCCGTCTCCTGGCCCTGGCCGACTTTTATGACGCTCTAACAACAAGAAAAAACGATAAATTCGGGAAACAGCATATTCGTCCAGGAGAAATAAAAAATATTCTTATTTTTTACAATAGGGACGTGCAGGGAATCATTGAAGAATTATTCCGGAAAGGTATATTTACGGAAATACCCTCTTCCGTTTTTGCAAAAAAGGAAATTCTTCCTTATCTTTCTCTCAACGAAGAGATTAAAAATATTCTTTTGTCTGCAGAACATTCTTTGAATTTATCGGAAAGAATTGCTCGTAACGTTGCTTTAGCAGCCGCACTTGAACCAATCCCCGATAAACCGGGTGCTACCACCCGCCTTCAAGACATAAAGGAATCAAAAACTTTAGAAATGTTTGTAAGCGGGGGTGTCAATATCGGCTTGGCATTCTCCCACCTTGCCGACTACATTCAAAAACACAGAACAGCCGAGAGTTCATATCAATTTTGCTATCAAGCAATGGCGCTTAGCAAAATACGAAGGGCCGGCGGAAAAATAAATCAAGGAATCATTGAATTTTTATTTCCCATCGCAATCGCACAATCAATGCATGATCCAGATTCCAGAAAAAACATTTTATGGATTCTTGAAAAAACGAAAGATGTACTTAAAGATACAACACCAGCAGACGTTGCCTGGCTAATCAAAATGAAAAGGTTGGGAAATCGGCTAAGCGCAGTTGAACATAAGTATCCGGTAAAAGTGCGCAATACTAGTAATGTCTTTAACTATTATTACCAGGAGCTTCGAGATGAGGAAAAGAAAAGAAATACTGCCGGCATAATACACAATCGCCAATTTGTCCTCGTCTATCCTGACGTAAAACGAGGGCTCGATGCTTTTCTAAAAAGCAAAGAGCCGAAATTCGCAAAAAGGGTTATTGAGGCTTACGAAGCCATAAGAAACAACCCGAACAACATGCGCATTGGGCCGGGACTTGCTTCAGACTTTATTGCCATTATTCTTTATCTTGTATTTTCTTACTCCGCATCACCAATTGAGGAAATCATAAATTAAAAATGCTACAGGTAATATGCAGCGTTTTATATTTGGATAATTAATGCTATATCCGTACAAAAAAACCTATGCTATAATTTTTGTATATGTCTAAAACACCTTTTAAAAAAATATCCTTTTATTACCGCGGCTCCAACCCGAGAGCGCCCGTCTGGGAAAAACGCATAAAATCATGGATTAAAAAGCGCTATCCGGAAACTATTTTTCTTGAAACCGGCATTTTCCCCAAACAAAAAAAAGATGCTCCCAATCTACTTATCGTTCTTGGCGGAGACGGCACCATTCTTGAGGCCAGCCAAAAATATCAAAAATGGAATTCTCTTATTTTCGGCCTTAATTTAGGCCATGTCGGTTTTTTAGCTTCAGTCCGGGAACCGAAAAATTTTCTTTCCGGAATTTCCAAAATTTTCAAAAAAAAGTACCGCGCTCTTCCCCGCATGCTTATCAAAGCCGTTATTTACCGGAAAAATAAAAAAATATTTTCGGCTTATGCCTTAAATGACGTTGCCGTGCAAAACCTTCTAGGAATGGTTGACATAGAAGTTTTTGTTGATAACCATCCGGTGCAGTATATTCACGGCACGGGAGTATTAATTGCCACCGCTACCGGAACAACCGCTTACAATCTTTCAGCCCACGGCCCCATTGTCATGCCGGATATAAAGTGTCTTATTATTACGGAGCTTTTGGACCATAATATCCCGACTCCAAGCTTAATTATAAAAAGAAACAGGAATATAATTTTAAAAATAAAGGATTTCAGAAAACAAAATCGTTTCATTATTAAAAAAACCGGCGAAACGGCAGATGTCGTCCTAACCACGGATACGGAAAATATAATCTCCCTGCAAAAAGGAGATAAAATAATCATCAGGCGCTCGGAAAGACTGGTGCGATTCGCCGAACTTGAAAAAAACTACTTTTTCAAAAGCTTGCAGGAAAAATTCGCTTTCCGCTAGAGTAATCGCGAATATACGAATTTCTTTTCAATATACAAATATACGAATACATAAAAATAGGCCCTGCGGCCTGTTTTTAAAAATTATTTACTGAATTGCATGGAATAAAGTTTTTGATACGTCGGGCTTTTTTTAAGCAATTCCTCATGCTTGCCCATTGCTTCCAATTCTCCTCCGCGAAAAACCAAAATCATATCCGCCCCAAGAATAGTAGAAAGACGATGAGCGACAATAAATGTCGTCCTGTCTTTAATAAGGGCATCAGTTGCTTTAGCAATCAATCGTTCGCTTTCCGTATCCAGATGGCTCGTGGCTTCATCCAAAATCAAAATAGAAGGGTCGCGAAGGATTGCGCGGGCAATGCCGATTCTCTGGCGTTCTCCTCCGGATAATTTAATTCCCCGTTCTCCGACAAGCGTATCATATCCATGTTCCGTATTGACGATAAAATCATGGGATAAAGCTGTTTTGGCCGCCCTAATAACGTCTTCTTTATCAACTTCCCGTTTGCCGTAAGCGATATTCTCAAAAATCGTCCTGGAAAAAAGGTCAACTTCCTGCGGCACTACGGCAATCTGGCTCAAAAGGCTTTCTCTGGTAACGTTTCTCAAGTCGTTTCCGTCTATTAAGACCGAGCCGATTTCCGGGTCAAAAGAACGCAATAAAAGATTTACGAAAGTGGTTTTTCCGGAGCCGCTCCTCCCCACCAACGCCACCGTGCTTCCGGCGGGTATCGTCGCGTTCACGTTGTTCAATGCCCAGCGCCTTTTTTCCGAATAACGGAATGAAACATTTTTGAATTCAACCGAATCCTTATGCGCTGTCAGATTTTTTGCTCCCGGCCTGTCAACAATCAAAACCGGCTCATCAAGAACGGTAAAAAGCCTTTCCACGCGGGCGGTATTCCTGCGAAGCCGCGGAAAAACATGGGAAAGCTGGGCCATGGGCGCGTAAGCCATTCCATGCAAGGTAATATAAAGCACGAATTCACCGATACTGCTTTTTCCCCAAACCACCAAAAAACCGCCGACAAGTATTATCCCAATCCTTGAAAGCGTGGAAATAAACGTCTGAATATTGCCCATAACACTCCATAATCTTTCGGCGCTGTACTGAACCTCGCGAAATTCACGAAGCAGGCGGGATTGGTTTATTGCTTCCTCTTCTTCCTGAAAAAATTTCTTTACCGTAAAAATATTGGCGGCCACGTCATAGGATTCTTTGGTTACCGCTTCATATTTGTCGTTGGCCTGTTTTTCAATTTCATAAATCTTCTCGGTAATTCTTTTGACACTCAAGATATATACGGGCAAGGGCAAAAACACCACTAACGCGATCCACGCGTTTTTATACAAAAGCACTGTCATAACTCCGACAAAAACAATAAGCGGCGGCAAAAGATTATGGCCGAAAATATCATGCAGAATAGCGTAAACGGCAGTAGCGCCCCTTTCAAGCCTTCCGATAATCTGGCCGCTGGATGACCCGTGATGGAATAGAACATGAAGCTTCACATATTTCTCAAAAACCCTGCGCCGCAAATCATCTTCAATCTGAGTAACATTTTTAAACAGATTATAATCGTATAAAGAACGCATAATACTGCTCATAAGTGTTGCTACCAGGATGCCCAAGGCGGAAAAAATCAACATTTTTATCGGCGGAACTCCCCCGTCCTTAAAAAATTCAATCAGCTTATCAATAAGCTTTTGGGAAATAAACGGCACGGTAATATCAAAACCGGAAGAAACCATGACCAGCAAAAACAAAAAACCGACCTCCTTTTTTCTGGCCTTAAGCAATTTTATAACTCTTATTATTGGGTTTTTTTTAGCCATACGCCTTTTAACTAAAAACTGTAAAAGTACTTGCTATTTTATATTTGCACTAATCGGCGAACTTGTCAATACTTTATATTTATGTTATATTAATAACTACTTGCGCTTGATAAACGCGCTGGTAAGAACTTTGAAAATTCAAACTTTCAGCATTATCGCGGGAAGCGAGGCCTGCAATGCCCGTTGTCCTTTCTGTATTTCCAAAATGACTCCTGCTTTGAGCGTTGAACTATCTGAACCCAAAGTTAACTGGAAAAAATTCAAGACCGCCTGCCGCGTTGCTAAAAATTACGGGACTCATACCGCCATGTTTACCGGCAAAGGAGAACCGACGCTATTCCCCAAACAAATAACAAAATTTCTTGATGAAATGGCGGAATTTAATTTCGCGCCGATTGAACTCCAAACCAACGGAATTTTGATTGCGGAAAAACCGGAAATTTATTCCTCCCACCTTAAAGAATGGTATGCTCGCGGCCTGACCACCATTGCCATATCAATAACGCACTACGAACCGGGAAAAAACCGGAAAGTTTACCTGCCGCATAAAAAACAATACATTGACCTGCCCGCCTTGATTAAAACGCTTCACGAACATGAATTTTCGGTACGCCTTACCTGCATCCTTGCCAATGATTTCATTGACAGCAAAGAAAAAATTGAAAACCTCATGGCTTTCGCCAAAGAAAACGAGGTTGAACAGCTGACCTTAACACCGGTAAACAAGCCCGAAGAAAGCGAAAATTACGCGGTATGGAATTGGACCAACCAGCACCACCTTTCCGAAAAGCAGAAAAAAGAAATTTTTGATTATATCGAAGAAAACGGCAACCGCGTACTGCGTCTTTCACACGGAGCAATTGTTTTTGACGTTAAAGGCCAAAATGTCTGCCTTAATAACTGCCTTTCTGTAAATCCGAATTCCGAAGAATTGCGAAACTTAATTTTCTTTCCGGACGGCCATCTGCGATATTACTGGCAATATCCGGGAGCAATAATTATGTAACATTGAATTACGAAATACAATTTCAGAAGATATCAGCGTTCTAAATTAAAAAAGGCCGAGTAATCGGCCGATTTTTTTATTCTTCGCCTTTTTCTAATTCAACGGGCAACATACATTCTTCCGGTCTCTTGTCTTCGCGAGGCCGCATGAACACGGGATGGCGAAGCGAGCCCGACGCAAAACGCTCTTCAAATTTTACCTGAACAACAAGCGGATAATTTTTTCGAGTAAAATCTTCTCGCTCATCATCGGTAAATCCGATACCCACCTCGCCGCAATTAATTTCTTTTTCGGTTTTGGAATCAATCTGCAAAAGATAAAGCTTGCCCATACGGTTCTTATTCTTTCCGCTTCCTTTTTCCCATTTCCTCACAATAAAATCATCTTCCTTAAACGGCTTCCATTTCCAGCATCCTTCAGGACGAGGCGGCTGATTGGATTTTCCGTCAAGGCGGAAAGCCGACGGCTTTGTCTTGTCATACAAAACCAAACCTTCCCATTTCTTTTCCTTAACAAGATTTTTTGCTTTTTCAAATGAACATCCGAGAATTTCCACCGGCTGTATATAATAAGTCCTGAAATCAAGCTTGGCAAATAAATTCTTAATCAAATCAAAACGTTTCTGGTGGGTTTCTAAAGATACAACTTTCCCGCCAAAAACCACAACCCCAAAAACCATAGCAACCGCAAATCCGATTTCTTCCTGAAGTTTAACTGCCGCCGAATTGCCCGATTTGGCAATTCTTGTAAATTTCTCAAATTCATCCTTACCGCAGTTGTCAAAAAGCATCTCTACGCACAAAAGAAACGGAGAAGGAATTTCCATTAAAGAAATTTCCTGAACTATATGGGGGTATTTTGCCGTAACATCTTTAATGCCGCGAGTATAAATTTTTATTGAAGAATTTCGCCCCGCAATAAGATGGCAATAGCCGTTGCGCTTCCTCGTGACAATAAGGTTTCCGGATGTTTCCAGATTTAAAACCTTGGATTCCTCAACACTATTTTTCGGCTTAGCCGGAACAAAATTCGGGTCAAGAGGGGCAAGCGAAAATGGCAAACCAGAAGCTTTTTCGGACAATTATCCTCTCCTTTTTTCAATTTTCAAAAATCAAAAAACTTTCCCTAATTATACTCTTAAAATCACAAAAGTCAAGTTTTGTTTGCGTCTGACACAATAGTATGCTATAAAATTAAAACAGTCCTCTGACAAATCACGGATAAATAATAATGCAAATCGTTTATACAGGAGAGCCGTTTCCGGAAAAAACCGTAAAATCAATTTTTCTGGCCGGACCCACTCCAAGAACCCCTGATGTTAAATCATGGAGGCCGGAAGCCCTTGAAATACTTAAAAAACTTGATTATAACGGACATGTGTTTGACCCCGAATACAAAGAAGGTCCGCGGGAAGTTAAAGAATACGAATATGAAGGACAAACTGATTGGGAAACAAAAGGGCTGAATCAGGCCGATATTATTGTTTTTTGGGTACCAAGAAATCTTGAAACCATGCCTGCTTTTACCACCAACGTTGAATGGGGCACTTGGGCTGACTCCGGAAAAGTTGTTTTCGGCGCGCCCCCCGAAGCTCCAAAAAATAAATACCTGAAACTCATGGCCGAAAAATATTCTGTTCCGCAGTTTGAGACCCTTGAGGAAACCCTTGCCTGTGCCGTTAATTATCTTGGCAAAGGAGCGGAAAGAACCGGCGGAGAATGCAAAGTTCCGCTTTATATTTGGGAAACAGAGTCATTTCAGGCGTGGTATAAAAATCTTCTTAAAGCAGGCAATCAACTGAAAGACGCAGGGGTTTTATGGACTGACAGGCGCGGCCCCAAAAAAGATTCTATTTTTGCCTGGGGCATGGAAGCTAAAATTTATATTGCCTCTGAAAATCGGTACAAAACCAATGACATCGTTATAACTCGCCGCGATATTTCTTCGGCAGTTCTCTGGAAAAAAGACAGATTTAACCTGCTGAATTCAGGAATTGTTCTAGTAAAAGAATTCCGTTCTCCCGGAAGGACTTCTGACGGTTTTATTCACGAATTGCCTGGAGGTTCCGCGTTCAAAAATAACGTTGAACCGATAATTCTTGCCGCCGAAGAAATATTTGAAGAAACCGGGCTTCATTTTGAACCGAGCCGCTTAAAACCCCATGGCTCGCGGCAACTCACCGGAACTTTTTCAACGCATCACGCGCATTTGTTTTCCATAAATCTGACCGAACTGGAACTTGCATGGTATAAAAAACTGGTTGAACTCAAAGAACCCCTCGGCAACCAAAACGATTCCGAAAGAACTTATATAGAAGTAAAAACCTTGAAAGAAATTTTATCGGAAAAACTCGCTGACTGGTCAACTCTCGGCATGATTATGCAGGTTATTTCGGAAAATTAAAAAGGTCTGAACATTTCAGACCTTATTTTTTATTCAAAAAGCGAGCTTACCGACTGATTTTTGTGGATTCTGAAAATTGCTTCGCCCAGAAGTCCGGCAACGGAAACAATTCTTAATTTTCCGGTTTTAGATGAAACGGCGGAAGGAAGATGAATTGAATCAGTAACAAACAAAAATTTAATCGGAGAATTTTCTACGCGCTCCAGGGCATCGCCGGAAAAAACTCCGTGCGCGGCCAGCGCAAAAATATTCCTTGCGCCGCGGTCCCTAAGCGCTTCGGCGGCATTAGAGGTAGTTTTGGCGCTATCAATCATGTCATCAACAATCAGCGCGTCTTTACCGCCAACATCGCCCACCACATTCAAAACCCGCGCCTCTCCCGGATTCGGCCTTGTCTTTTCTATGACCGCAATCCCTTCAGCTTCAAGATTTTTCGCGTAAGCTCTGGCAAGCCGGCCGGCATGAATATCGGGCGCAACAATTACCAAAGGATTTGACGAACACCACTCGCTTTGACGCGCCTCAAGATATTTCACAAAAACAGGACGGACCCAAAGATGGTCGGATGAAACATTCAAAGCGGCAAAAGCGCCGACAACAACGTTTGAATGCGCGTCAAGAAGAACCACCCTATCAACTCCCGATGCCCAAAGAAGGCGCGCGATAACCGAAACCGTGACCGGAGCGCGCGACTTATCTTTCCAATCCTGACGCGAATAACCAAGATACGGAATAACAGCCGTAATACGTTCGGCCGAAGCCAGACGCGCGGTATGAATCATCATCTCAAGTTCCCACAAATGAGTATCCGGCTGATTCGTCGGTTGAACTATAAATACGTCTTTTCCGCGAATATTTTCTCCGTATCTTACGTAAATCTCGCCGTCATTAAAATTTCTTCGGTCATCCAAGACACCTAAAACAGTTTTCCTCTCAAATGTATCGTGCCATATCTTATCTTCAACATAGGCGGCAATCGCTTTTGCCAACGGTTCATTTGCTCTTCCGGCAAAAATTTTGATGTCACTCATCTTAACCCTCCTTGGGTTCTTTAAGTCCGACAGGAATTGCTATATTGGAATATTCATTTTCATCTTTATTCATAAAACCGCTTAACATCTCAATAGCAGTTTTAAGACCGCGCCCGATATAAACCGGATAATTATACAAATCGCGAAAGCGTTTTAACTGCCGCATTACGAATTCGCGCTGTTTTTGCATGGAGGGAACGGGAACAGCGCTACCGTTAATCCAAAAATCGCAAAGAAGCGGCTCGGAAGCATAAGCGTTTGCCCACGGACAAGAAAAATCAAAATCATCAGTTGTAATCATATCACCGATAAAATAGCCGTCCTTATCGCTATAGCGCCAAACCTGAAGTTTTCCCGGAAGAGTCGCTTTTGACATGGAAGAACATTTCAAAGTCGGGTGTCCTCCGATAAGACATTCCTTAAAAATGACTCCGGCCACATTTTCAACTTCGGACAAAATTTTCGTGCCGACCCCGAATCCATACGATTTGGGGTGCATGCGCACGACTTCCGAAATTGATTCTTTATCATGGTCTCCGCTCGTAATAATTTTTACGTCTGAAAAATCGTTAGCGTCAAGAATAGACTGCACATAAACGCTCCAATCGCCAAGCGGCTTAGTATCAATGCGGCACGCTTTAAAGGCGACCCTGCGAATAGAACTGCTTTTGGCGGCCGCAATGGCATGAATAATTCCCAGAGGAACTGAAATAGTATCAAGCAAAAGCGTTGTGCCGTTGGGATGAGCGTCAAGCCACCGTTCAAAACAAATCTGCTCAAAATGTTTTTGGCGGCCGGTAACGGAATCAATTTCCTGAACACCAATAAAAGACTGTACAAGATAATGGGCCATGGTGCCTACCGGAAACTGGTCAAGCAGAAATCCCGCTTCCATGTTAGAAGTATCATTAAATCCTCCGATATAGGCATAACGGGCAACATCAACCGCTCTGTCAACTTCTCCGTTTCTCCTCAAAGAAAAATCAGTCAGCCATCTGTCCCCGGCGGCAAGACGCATTTCAAGGGCGCGGGAGGCAACAGTCATGGGAATATCAAAAGCATGCTCAAATTTAACTTCGCTAAGCTGGGCCAGGGCAAACGGGCCGGTAATATCGGCAAACGGCTCTCTCGGAAACATTATGGTTCCGGGTTTTACCGCGCGCACAATGCCTTCAAAACGGGTATTCTCAAGAAGCTCGGCAACACGCTCAAGCCCGGCCCGGTCATTTTTAAGAAAACGGATGCGCGGGGCATCAATGCCAATATGCGTCAAATACTCAACCAAACGTTCATGGCCCACGCAGGGAGCAAAAGGCAGTTTCCTGAATGCCGAATAAAATGTGGCTTCAACATCTGCAAGATTAACGCCTTCACCCAAATCCGCATAGCCGGACAAAGCAAAATTTCCCATAGTCATGTGGTAGCGGTCTGCCTGAAACATGGATTTAGGCATTGTTTTTCTCCATTATTATTGATATTTCAACGAACAAAATCTTTTGAAATTATATCAAAATATTTCCTAAAAGTCAAATGTTTGACTGGCGACTTCAAGAAACTAACACAACGATTCCGGTATCAATTATTATCCAGGAAAAACTGGTAAAAAATTTATCTTAACAATTGTTGGCCGATTGTTCAACAATTGTTAAGATAAACTAAAATTGAATTTAATATCTAGCGAAGTCCGACTTCACTAAATTTAGTGAAGTCGGACTTCAATAATTGATTAAAAAGAAAAAGCGTAAAATTTTTACGCTTACTAAACTATTACTTCTGTTGCATTAACTTATTCATAGGGAGGAGTATAAAAACCCAAAATAATGTCGGTAGTGGTAAATTTTGCTCCTGCCTGTTTCATTTCGCTTATGGCGCGTTCACAATCCCCGGGATTAATTTCAACCCCACGAATAGCATCTTCAATAACCGTAACTTCAAAGCCAAGCCGCAAGGCGTCAAGAACTGTTTCCTTAACACAATAGTCGGTGGCAAGGCCGCCGATATATAATTTCTGAAAACCATTTTTCCTTAAAAACTCGTCCACTGAAAATCTAAGAAAACGTCCATTATTATCAAGAAAACCCTGAAAGGCTGAATACGCATCTTCATTTTTTTCCGTGCCCTTGGAAATGACTATAACATTACTTGGCAACAGCAAATTCGGATGAAATTTTGCTCCCCAAGTGTTGTGAACGCAATGAACCGGCCATTTTCCGCCATAGGCATTAAAGTGGCTGGTAACAGGGGGATGCCAGTCGCGAGACGCAACAACCAACATTTGGACATCTTTCGCGAGTTGAATCATATTATTTAGCGGCTGAACCACCATATCCCCATCAGGAACAGCCAAAGTCCCGCCCGGGCAAAAATCGTTCTGCACATCCACAATCAAAAGCGCTTCTTTAGGCATATCTTTCCTCCTCTCTATTTAAAAAGATCTGCGCATCATTCGTATCACACAAGCATAAAATTTTCAATCAAAAAATCGGCTCTCATTGAAAAGCCGATTTTTTAAAACAAATTATGATATGAGATAATCGGTCTTTTTTAAAGCTTGAGCCGCCATCTCATATATGCCGCTCATCGTACCCATACCGCCATTCGCCGGCCCGCCGGATTCCCCGTCTTCGTATTGAATATGGTTACGGCTTTCGGCTACAGCAACAAGAAAACTTCCTCCACCACGAACAAGTTCAAGCCCCATTCTCGGCTGGAGATGTGTTACGGCATAAGCGTTCAGAAGCCGCGTTGTTGACTGCAGGTTTAACGGAGTATACGCGGGCTCGAGAAAAATTTGCGGACGGAAACCCCTGGTTTCCCTCACTATTTTCGTAAGGCGGCGCCCTACCATCGCGGTTAAAAAAGCAAACGTATGATTCTGAAAAATTTTAAGTTTTTTCTCATTTGTTTCCGCCTCTTCAAGTTCTTTTTTGATATCTTCGGGAAGCTTATTGATATCCACAAGCATGCACATTTTTGTGGAAGCGTCTGCCATGTATGAACCAAGAGCCGAACTCCCATTCGTATATTTTTGGCAGGATTCGGCCCCGGATGGAAAACGGCCGACTGTTAAAAGCGCCAACGGATTATCCGTAAAAATCACCGCGAGACGGTCTTTATCAACCGGCCGGCTCTCTTCGGCAATGATACTCTGGATGCGTTCAACCGCCCCCCGAAGCTCCTGATCTTCGCGAAAAACATGTTTTACATACTCAATCCCTTTTTGAAGAGTTGCTTTTTTCTTGCCGGGAACAAGACGGTTATACGCGATAAGCTGGGGCGTAAGGTTCCCGAGGCGCAAAAATGTCTGCACCGCTTTCAGTTCAGCGAGAAGCGCTTGCCATTCAGCCGGATTAATATTTTCAGATCGGCCAAAACTTTCTTCAGAAAATTTTATATATGGTTCTGATGAAACCTCCTCTTCCCAATGTCGTTTAATATCTTCCGAAAATTTATTCAATTCATACGTTGATGCGGATGCTGGCACCCCATACCGGCCAAGAAAATTCTGGATTTTTTCGGGGAGCTCTCCCGGTTTTAATTTCGCAAGCTTGGAAAGAAGCCCCTGATTTTTTTCGTTTTTTGCCGCGACTAGAGCATCCTCTATTTCCTTTCGCGTCTCATCCCCGCGAAATCCCAGAGTACGGAGCGCTTCGCGTTTTTCAACTTCGGAATCCTGCCATTTTTTAAGCTGTTCCGGAAGTTTTTCGGCAATTGTCCGGTCATCCGCAAGCGTTAACCATTGTTCAGCCGACTGCATCTTACGTTCAATTTCCTGAAGGTTCTTCTCCAAAACCGATTCCGCGTCAAACGCGCCCGACCGAAGAGCCGAACGAAAACTTTTTGCAAACCGAAGAGGCGACCGGCTTTCTCTATCCTCCCCTTCCGGGTTTTCATGCGAAAACGCGTGAATAATTTCTTCGCGAACCCTCCGCGGTTTATCGCTCGGAAGAAGCCCGACAAGAACATCGCCCAGATCCGTAAATTCGTCTTCCGCGTACGCTTCAATTTGGTCCTCTGAAAGATTTTTCAATTGTTCTTTGGCAAACGGGTCCTCGGAAAAATACCTCCATTGTTTCCAATCCTGAAAATCAGGCGGGTCCATATGGGAAAGCATTTCGCCGACAAGGTTTAATGTTTTTTTCTCTTGCTCTCCAAAACGCGAAACAGATTGCCGCGCCAACTCCGCCGTATAAAGAAATATCGGCTCCGGATCATCCCAGGCCTTGAACAAGCTCTGAATCTTATCGCTGGTCAGGTCTTCCCGGCCCGTTAACTCATACAAACCCGTAACCATCTGCTGGTCAATAGAGGATTCCAACAAAGAAGGCACTTTTGACTCTTCAAGAAGTTTTTGGATATCAAGCGCCTGCAAACCTTGCCGGGAATCGGATGAACGCGATAAGCGCGTCATCTGGTCCTTAAGCACAATCATAAAATGTATTTTTTTCAGAAGGCGATCAGCCAAAAACGCATGTTCCTTTGTAGGCTGTTTTGAAGAAATAATCTTTTCGGTAACAAGCTCGCTCATCTCACTGTCAAACGGGATCATGTTTGAAAGATTATACAAAAACGATTCCTGAAGCTTGTTTGACTTGATGGAACTTATCAGTGTTTCCCAGTCCCGAAGAAGTTCCGGATTGTCTCTTAAAATTATCTGAAGCGGCAGGAAAAACTCGGGCGGAAGCTTTTCCGCGCGTTCCCGATTCGCCTGAACAATTCCTTTTCCCGATTGCCGGATGTCCGAGGCGGCCCGGTAGGACAGAGGCCGCAAACGGTCACGAATCGTGGTGCTTGCGATTGCCTCAACCCTTTGAAGCGCGCCATAATCATCCCATTCTACTTTCCTCGGCTGTTTCTCCGCGTCCTCCCGGACAAAAGAGTTATTCGGAAAAAATCTTTTTTGATTGACAAGATTTCTCAGACACGCCTGCTTCAACCGGGGGTCAACTTCAGAATGCGCAATCAGATTAAAAATCGCTTTATTGCCGTCGGTATAATTCGTTTCAAAAAGCGCTCTTAACATCAGCATGCCTTCTTCACTCAAAATCCGCTTCTTTTCTTTTTTCTCGCCTTTCATCATGATACTTTCTTTTCGTATAAGCTCCGCAAAATCAGTAATAATCGTATAATCACATTTATTATTCGCAAACGAAACAAGCTTTTTAACGAGAAACGCTCGGACCTTTTTATTTTTTTCTTTTGTAAAATAATCTTTTATTTCTTCTTTTTCCGCCTGGTACCGTTTCTGACCCTCAAGTTCGGATTCATGCTGATACGACCCATACGCGTTAAACAAAACAGAATACGCTCGTATCCGGGACCCGGCATCTTTGTTTTCCGGCCGCAATGAATGTTCAACCCTTGGCTTCATGAGCCGTTTTAGTATATCTGACGTACTCATTTCAAGAAACGGGGCCTCGGAATTAAGAGCGCTGTATGACTCAAAGAAATCTTTCGGGCCGGAAAAAAGTTTCATTTGCGTGCTATAGCTGCTCCAGATATTATATGCCCGCTCCTGTTCTTCTTCCGGCAACGAGTACCCGGCCAAAGATGGGTCATTAAGATTAAAATACTGGCGCTTCAGATAAAAATCTCCGTATTCTTTGGCAATAAATTCTTTTAGGCCGCCGGCATCTTTAATCCTTTTTACAATGCCGGCAAGATTTGAATACCGTTTTTCCATAAGAGCAAGAACTCCCGGTTTATTTACGGCAACATTATAAAAAGCAAGATCAAGGGCATCGGATTGCTCAACCTGAAATAAAGGAAATGTAGATTTTTCCTTTATCGCGCCAAAATATGCGTCTGATTCTTCATTTTCCTCTTTATCTTCCTCTTCAAACGGATTAACGTTTGCCCGAAGAACTTCTTTTGATGTTCCACTGTCATCATTCGTCCTCGGCACCGCGATACGAAGAGTTCCATCAAGCGCCGCGTAGTCCTTAGTTTGTAAAATATAATCGTCAACCGGAATTCCAAAACGCTCCCCCAAATCAACCAAACGCAGGGATACTGCCAAACGTTTACTTGCCGGCCGCAAATAGTCCGGAACTTTGCCCCGCATAAGCCGGCCCTCTTTGTAAAGACGAACTGATGCCGCGTCAAAATCTTCAACGCTACCCCCTCCTCCAGCCGCTGTCTTTTGTTCACTCAACCCTGCATCTGCTTTTTTGCCTCTTGCTTCAAACACGGGGTCCCAGACAACCACCTCCGGTTCATCCTCAAAAAGGCCCACCTCGTCAAGCACCTTTTTTGAAGCGCGCACAACCTGTATTTCCATTTTTTCAATACCGGCGTTTTCCATAAAACGCGATAGTGCGTCGTATTCCTGAGGCAAGAGCTTTTCCCTCGCCTTGTTTAAATCAGCAAACGTTTCAATGACAACCTCATCAGTAGAGTCATCACGGACAAAATAAAAATCAACATCCCGGGCAAGCGACATCTCTCTTCCTTTATGGAAGGCATAGGCAACCGATCCTTTGACTACGACTTTTCTCACGCCGGGAAAACGTTCGCGTTCTTTCTTAACCTCCGGAGTTTCCAGCTCTTTCAATTCAATCTCTTTTTGACGGCGTTTTTCCGGTAATACATAATTATCATCTGACAGTTCATCATAATTATCATCATAATTATCATCATAATTATCATCAAATTTTTCAAGTTTTTCCGGTAACACATCTATATCAATTTCTAATTGCCGCAGACGCTCCTCTTCTTTCTTCTCGTCAAATTCATCAAATGTCTTTTTTTTCGGCTCCACAAGCGATTTCTCGCTCAATAGCCCAAGTTTTTTCTTTTCAAACCAACCGGCAAATGTTTTATCCTTTTCCGCAAGTTCTTCAAAAACATCTTTAGCGGATTCGCCAAGAACGTCTTTTAAAGCATACGCGGCGCCCGTAAGGTCATTCGATAAAAAATCTTTTCTGTTATAATCTTCAGAAAGCGCGTGTTCAATATACCGGATAATCGCGTCTTTTGCTTTTGGGTCTTGCGACGCGCGAAAAAAGCTTAAAATTTCATGTATCATACTTCCATCCCCGTCTGCCCAAACCCGTTTCTGGTCAAGAATTTCACTAGAAAAGTCCACAGAATTTTTATAATCCAATCCCTCATAAACCAAAAACAGCCGATACGTCGAGTAACCGGAGTCATCGCTTGTTTGATTATTTAGCAATTCGCGAATTTTATCTTCCAAAAACTTCTCAAAAGCATTGCCGCCCTTTTTCATTTCAAACCAATCCTGTCTCGTTTTAAGCAATTCCATCTTATATTCAAAGTTCACGTTATCAAATAACGACTTAAAACTTTTCCATATCCTCATTCTATTAAAACTACTAAAACTAAACATTGAATATGTGGTTTTAGGAAGAATTTTTTCAAATCGTTCGATTTCTTCCGGTGTCAATTCAACCGCATCCTCGCGCCCTTGCGCCGATTCAAGCGGCATTTCCTTATCTTTTATTATATTTTGTTCGTTTGATTCTTTCATACTTTTTATAATACACCGCGCAAATAAAAAATCCAATACAAAAATAAAGGTCCGATGCTAATGCCTAAAGTATCCTTAAAAAAATAAACTATTTTAAGTCATCAAGCCATATTTTGACTTCGGCGTCAGACGGCATGCGCCAATCGCCTCTGGGAGATAACGCAACCGAGCCGACTTTTGGTCCATCGGGCATTACGGAGCGCTTCCATTGATTGGCGAAAAATCTTTTGAGAAAAACGCGAAACCATTTTGTGATTTCTGTTTCTGAATAGGTTGTCCGGGAATCGTCATTGCGAGGAGCGGAGCGACGAAGCAATCTCTTGTCTAATCCATAAATAGATTGCTTCGCTTCGCCCGCAATGACGTTTCCGTATGGTCTATTCTTATTGAAGGCGAGTCCGGCCAAATATAATATTTTTCTGGGAGAAGAGCCCCAGCGCAAAAAATGATACAAAAAGAAATCATGAAGTTCATAGGGCCCGATAATTTCCTCGGTTTTTTGCATAAGGCCTGATTCCGTCAATGTCCGGCTTTTTTTTGCGTCAAGGCCGGACCCCAACTGAACTCTAACTAATTCCGGAGAAATTGGCGTAGCTAAAATATCTTTCAAAACTTTTCTCGCTTTAGAATCAACTTGCGTTTCCGCCACCCAATCAACCAAGTATCTAACAAGTGTTTTCGGCACTCCGGCATTCACATTATAGTGCGAAATGTGGTCTCCGGAAAAAGTATTCCAGCCAAGCGCCAATTCCGAAAGGTCTCCGGTTCCGACAACCAATCCCTTTAGTTGATTAGCCTTATCCATCAAAATCATGGTGCGATAACGCGCCTGCGCGTTTTCATAAGTTTTATCATGATTTTTTGGGTCGTGTTTAATATCTTTAAAGTGTTCTAAAACAGTTTTGGCAATCGGTATTTCTTCAATACCAACTCCAAACGATTCACAAAGCTTATATGCGTTTGACTTGGTGCGCTTCGACGTGCCAAATCCCGGCATTGTATAAGCGTGAATGCCCCTTAAGTTATGGCCAAGAGCTGCAAAAACTTTTACCGACACCAAAAGCGCCAATGTTGAATCAAGCCCTCCGGAAATACCGATTACCAGATTTTTTATACCTGCCTGTTCAATTCGTTTAGCAAGACCTGCTACCTGAATTGAAAAAATTTCTTCAGAGCGCTGATTACGCAATAACGGATTCTGTGGAACAAACGGACACGAGTCAATAACTCGTTTTAAAGAATTAACGGAGCGGGGTTTCAGCGGCAAATCTATAAATCTAAAATCTTTTTTCGGAGAATCATGAACGGATTCGCCGAAACTCGTGGTTTTTTCTCTATCATGCAAAAGATGCTCAATATCAATATCGGAAACTAGCATTTCGCCGTTTCTAAAAAATCTTTTTGATTCGGCAATAATATGGCCATTTTCAGCGATTACCGAATGCCCGCCATACACCAAATCAGTAGTTGACTCATGAACTCCGGAAGAAGCATACACATAAGCAGAAATGGTTCTGGCGGATTGCTGGGAAATAAGGTCTTTTCGATATTCGGCCTTAGCTACCAATTCAGGAGAGGCCGACGGATTAAAAATCATCAAAGCGCCGTAAACGGCCTGAAAAGAACTCGGCGGCAAAGGAGTCCAAAGGTCTTCGCAAATTTCAATGCCAAAAACTAATTCAGAATGTTTTTTTGATTGAAAAAGCAAATCTGCGCCAATGGGAATTGCCGCGCCAAAAAGTTTTATTTCTCTTGTTTGAAGGTCATGCGAAGAAGCAAACCATCTCTCCTCGTAAAATTCTTTGTACCCGGGAATATAAGTTTTAGGCACGACACCAAAAATTTTGCCGCCGGCAACTACCGCCGCGGCATTAAAAAGTTTTCCTTCAAGTTCAATAGGAAAACCGACTATTAAAACGCAATTTATTCCTTTGGAAAATTTGCGTATTTTTTCCAAACCGTTTTTCGCGCTTTCCAGCAAAATTCTTTGGTGAAAAAGGTCGCCGGCCGTATAGCCGGTAACACATAATTCAGGGAATAAAACAACGGAAGCGCCTTCTTTTTCCGCTTTTTTGGCAAATTCTAAAATGCGGCTGATATTATAGCCAATATCTCCCACTTTAAGAGGCGGGGAAATAGCGGCTATTCGTAAAAATCCAAAATTGTTCATAAATGTGATGCAAATGAAATGCTAGTTTAGCGAATTGCGAATAATTATTCTTCGAGCATAGTCGAGAAGTTCACCTTAATGTAAAGTTCTCGACAAGCTCGAACAGTATTCGCAATTTGTAAATTAGCATTTCATTCGTAGATTCGCATCATTGCGCTAAAAGAAACGCTTCAACTCCACATACTTCTTCGTCTTGAACGCGTATAACTTGGCCGGGCGCTGACGAAATCCTTTTTTCATTTTTCCGGCGGGCTTCAGCAATCCCAGAGACAATATTTTTTTCCGGAAGTTCCGCTTATCCGTTTTTCTGCCCCAGATTATTTCATATACATTCTGAATTTCTCCCAAAGTGAAATTTTCCGGCAGAATGCTCCAGACCGCGTTGGTGTACTGAATTTTATTTCTAATACGCATCAGCGCGTACTCAAGAATATCCTCATGGTCAAAAGCGAGTTTTGGCAACGACGATACTGAAAACAAATTTGCCTCGGAAGCATCTGACGATGCTTCTATTTTAAATTTTTTCCTGTGCATCAAAGCAAAATACGCAACGGTTATAACCCGGCCTCTCGGGTCGCGAGAAGGAGCGCCAAAAGTATAAAGCTGTTCAAGATACGCGCCATAAACCCCGGTTTCTTCTTTTAATTCTCTGGCGGCGGCTTCGGCTAAATTCTCACCTTTTTTAACAAACCCTCCCGGCAGGGCCCAAGCGCCCTTAAACGGTTCTAATCCTCGTTTAACCAGCAATATCTTTAAAACCGCTCCTTCTATCGTAAAAATAACAACATCAACAGTTACTTTTGGGTTTTCAGTTTCTTTTAGATATTTCATAATTTGTCTAAATTTTGAGGTCCAATTAGCCAAGACCGAAAAAATTTAGGTATAAATTATGAACCCAGCTCTAATTCTTTAACAATACTAAAGAATTGATTAAATGTAAGCCGATAGGCGATACCGAGCGAATAATCATTGAAGAATTCAGCAAAACTTTGGAATTAGAGCTGGGTCATATACAATTTATACTTTTTTATAAATCCATAAACTTTCCGGTCAATATATTTTAATGAGCTTTTCTTTTTTTTAAACATATCTCTTATTTTGGTGCTGGAAATTTCTTCTAAATTTCTGGTAATCGGTTTTAAAACAATCACTTTTTTCAAAATATTTTTGGGAACTTTTTTCAGCGAATAACCCAAACGGGGGAAAACAACAAACTTGCATAAATCCAGAATTCCCCATCCCCCTTTCCATTTCCAGGGCATGGAGACAATGGCATCGGACCCGACTATCCAAAAAATTTTATCTTTGGGATAAAATTTTTTAAGATCGTGAATGGTATCACGGGTATACGATTTGCCTTTTCGTTTGAGTTCCATATCCGAAACAATCCAATTTTTTCTTCCACCAACAGCCAACTTAGCCATTTTTAAACGCATCCCTTGGGGTACTAAGGGCAAGTCCTTATGAGGAGGAACTTTTGTCGGAATAATAATTACCCTATCCAGCTTAAGCTCTTTTTGGGCAACTTCCGCCATTTTTATATGAGCTTTATGCGGCGGGTCGCAGGCGCTCCCTAATATTCCTACACGCATATTTAACGCATTATTTAGTGTAAATTATACACTTATTATAGCGACCGTAGAATAATAGTCAAGGGCTTCAACTTTAAGACTTACGCGTTTCGTCATCCTGAGCGAAGCGAAGGATCTCTCGGAAACCACATCAGAAGTCTAAAATCTTGAGATTCTTCGGGGTTGCGGAGCAACGGGTTCTGCGGGGCAGAACCCGGGGCTTTTGTGAGAAAACAAAAGACACCCTCAGAATGACAAGGAAATATAACAAAAACTTAAAATTTTGGACATAGTAAAAAGCCCGCGGATTGCTCCTTGGGCTTTCTACCGACAATAAGTAGTACTCCGGGCTCATATAATGCTGCCCAAAATCACTCACATAACTAAAATATAGCAAACGGCGTTATAAAAGTCAAGTAACAATTATTCACAATCATTACTGAGCTTGCTGGGATTTCAACTGATTCAACAATTGCATAAGCGAATTTATTTGCGCTTGCAATTCTTGAACTTTATTTAAATCTGCCGATGAGGCGGCGGGAGACACAGGCGCGCTCGGGGCAGCTGGCGGCGATACGGGCGGAACGGAAACGTTCATCAATTCATTCAGCTTAGCGAGCGTTTTCGGCCCCACAATTCCCAACTGGTCAATTCCGTATTTGGCCTGAAAACGCTTTACTGCCGACACGGTTAATCTTCCGAAAAATCCCGTAACAAGCCCTTCCGGATAGACCGACTTGTCCGATGCAAGAAATAACTGCAATTGAGTTACATCACCCCCCTCAAGACCTAAAGAAAGTCCTCGCGTTAACGCAAACTTCACTGGAACCAAGTCGGGAGCCGGCAAAGTAACAGGCGCTGATGGTTGTTGAGTAAAACCAAAGACTTCTGACAATTTCTGACGAGTCTGCGGACCGACTCGCCCAACCTGAGGAAGTCCGTGCCGCGCCTGAAAACGCTGAACAGCAACTTGAGTAAGACGGCCAAAGTAACCGGAAACAAGTCCTTCAGGATAAATTTCTTTATCCTTGGCAAGAAACTTCTGAAGCTCTGATACTTCATTTCCGCCTGAACCAAGCGATAAATCAGAAGTAATTGAAAAAACAGGAACAGCAACTGGCACAGGAACTGGAATCAGTACGGGAGCGGGCGAAGGAGCAGAAACGGGTACAGGTGCGGGTGCCGGAGCGGGAGCGGGCGCTGACACGGACACTGAACCGCCCGAAGTTCCGCCTCCTCCACCGACTATACCCGTACCGCTACCGGTAGTGCATGTTCCGGATGGAGTAACGGTTATACTAGTAGTCGTTCCCGGAGTAAGAAAAACTTCAGAATAATCGGTCTTGCACTCGGTAGCCGCGTTAAAATTATTGGTAAGATTTTTTTTGTCAGTAGAGCGAAGACGGATGGTCTGGCCTCCGGACATTGAAAAATCAAATGAACTTGTGTTAATCGTAAGCGAATTAAACGCCCCGCCCAAAGCAACGGTATACTGGGATGAATCAGAAGGCAAAACCAATATAACGGACTGGTCAACAGTTACGGCAAGAGCCGAAACCGGCAAAAACAACAGCGCCACAAAAATATAATGAATAAGTTTATTTTTCATAAAATGGTTGTTTAAAAAATTATCAATTTATTATTTGCAACTGCCAAGTTCGAACTTTAATGACGGGGTTGTTCCATCAATCGTTATATACATTCTTACCGGCCCTTGAGTTGATTTCATTTGAATACAAGCGCCATTTTCAGCGGTAGTTGAATCCATAAATAAGGTAGTAGTTCCGCTATTGGCTACAAATTGGTCACCGGTTACATTAAATTCCTGCGAAGGAGTTGAGGTGGCAGTTCCTACGGATGATGTTGCCGCTGTAGTTATTGCTCCTGTTCCATTCCCAACCAAAACCGCGTTAGTTGTAAAAGTGGATGCGCCGGTGCCGCCGTTAGCTACCGTTAAATCAGTTGCTAATGACAAAGCGTTTAGATAAGAAGTTCCTGAAGTCGCGGTTAATGTTCCGGTATTAAGCGAACCAAGCACTGATGTTGAGGCCATTGTCGGGGTTGCCGTAAAAACGGGAGCTCCAGCGTTTGCAGTAAGAATACTATTGTCCGGTCCCTGAGCAGTTACCAAAATATTACCGGTATCATTTCCATAAAGAACGCCGTTAGCGGTAAAACTTGCCACGCCGGTTCCGCCCTTGCTTGCGGTAAGGGTTGAGGTGGCGGTAAACGCCGAAGTTCCATTTCCCAAAACTATGTCTGTTAAGGTGACTACTCCCGTACCGCCATTGGCCACGGTTAAAGCCGTCTCAAGAGTAACAGCTCCGCTAACTCTTAAAGTTCCGGTAGCGTGAATGCCTGTAACAGTAAGATTGGAA
>Ga0075937_111_pt1 | contig 71352 bp, 81 predicted proteins | sample RifGroA2_FD_67946 | JGI IMG/M metagenome (GOLD analysis project Ga0075937, IMG submission 67946) | Parcubacteria bacterium GW2011_GWA2_42_14
AATCAAGGAGTATTTGAAAAATCAAAATCCTATCCACCGCCCAATTTGAGGTCACGCCGTCCGAAAAAATCGCTGGGGGTTTCCGGCAGGCGGGCCCCGAAGGAAAGTACTGCACACTTCCTACGGGGCAAGCAAAATGAAAAGAGCAAAGAGTATTTTTCTGTGGTGTGGCGAGCGTTAGCGAGCGGCGGCGGGCTGGCTTCCTTAGTATGGTTTCGTTCAGAAATTTCGGATAAAATGAGTTCGAGCCAAACTGTAAAGACACACAAACCCAAGTTTTGGTGTGGGGTACTTCTATTGCTTTTTATTGTATTATTTTTTGCTTTGCGGTATCATAATAGATAAGGATAACTTACTAACGGTCGAAATTTTTAAATAATTAACACCTTTTTAATAACTATGTCACAAATGACAAAATCAGCGGTTTTAAACGCTCTTGTTGAAAAAACAGGATTGAAGCGGAAGGAGGTCGTGGGTTTCATGGATGCTCTGGTTGAGCTTGCTTACAAGGAAGTGAAATCAAGCGGCGTTTTTCCGATTCACGGAATCGGGAAGATGGTTAAGAAAAACAGGCCGGCTCGCATGGGCAGGAATCCGGCAACCGGAGAGTCCATCAAGATTCCGGCAAAGACGGTAGTTAAATTCCGCGTGGCCAAGGCCGCCAAAGAGGCAGTGCTCTAGATGTATTGAAGGAAGAGAATAAAAAGTCCCGGCGAAAGCCGGGACTTTATCTTTGAAAATTTTTGCCGGTTCAGTTACAGGTGTAATATGCCTAAATCCCAAATTTTTCTTTATCTTTGCCTGGCATTTGTGGCCGGGGTGTTTATTGCATCATTTTACCCGACCACCGAAGGTGATTTAGGGTTTTTCATTTACATTTTATGGGTGTTTTTTGTTTTGGGATGCTTGCTGGTTATATTAGGAACTACAAAGGTCCGACTTTTGCATTTAAAAGGCCGGACTTTGCCGTTGGCGGTTTGTGGTTTTTGCGTTTTGGCTTTTTTGTTTGGCGCGTGGCGGTTTATTCAAAAGAATGATTTTGTTTCAAAGGGCCTTGATGATTATGTCGGTCAGCCAATAAATATCAGCGGCATAATTATTTACGAGCCGGCCCAGAAAGAAAAATCGCAGGAGTTCATAATTGAGGAAGAGAGAACGAAAAACAAAGTTTTAATCAGAACAAGAAAATATCCCGGTTATTTTTACGGCCAAAAAATAATCGCGGAAAAGTTATTGGAGATTCCAGAAAATTTTAGCGAAGATTTTGATTATACTGCTTATTTGGCCAAAGACGATATTTACTACGTAATGAATTTTCCAATTGTGGAGATTATCGGCGAACCTAAAAAAGATTTGTACTATTACCTTTTTTCTATAAAATCCGCTTTTTCTAAAAATATCAACGCAGTATTGCCGGAACCGCATGCTTCATTTTTATCTGGGCTTATACTTGGCGAACGCCGGTCTATCCCTAAAGAATTGATTGAAAAATTCCAGATTACCGGCACAAGCCACATTGTGGCGCTTTCCGGTTATAACATAACTATTGTGGCCACAAGCATTATGCAATTTTTGGCATGGTTGAGCATTCCTTTCAGAATTTCTTTTTGGCTGGCAATGGCGGCGGTTGGTTTGTTTACCCTTTTGACAGGCGCTTCTGCTTCAGTGGTTCGCGCTACCATTATGGGTATTTTGGTTTTGATTGCCAGAAAAGAAGGGAGATTATACAGTGTTAGAAATGCCTTAGTTTTTGCGGGCGCGGTTATGATTTTCCAAAACCCGAAAATTTTGCGCTTTGACACCGCTTTTCAATTATCGTTTTTGGCAACTCTCGGCCTTGTTTATGCTTCTCCGATTTTTGACGGATATTTTGAGAAAGCAAAAACACGGATTCTTTGGAAAATTCAGCCGCGTTTTTCAGAAGAGAGGGTCCGGCCTTCTTGGAAGACCGGGCCTTCCAAGAAATCATTTTTGCGGGAAATTTTGGTTTCCACTTTTTCAGCTCAATTCATGGTTTTGCCGCTTTTGATTTACAATTTCGGCAGATTATCAATTATCAGTCCATTAACCAATTTGTTGGTTCTTATAGCAATTCCGGCAACAATGTTTTTCGGATTTTTAACCGGTTCCGGAGGATTTATTTTCCAGCCCATTGCTCAAATTTTTTCTTGGTTCAGTTGGTTATTGCTTGAATATCAAATTTCCGTCATCGAGTTTTTCGCGCGTGTTCCGCTGGCAGCAGTTGTGGTTTTGAAAATTCCGTTGGTTTTGGTATTTATTGCTTATGTCGGTATTGGTTACTGGTTTTGGAGAAGAAAATAATAAGAGTTTTTTAAAATCAGTCACGAATTAATTCGTGAATGTCTGTGGTGAGCCCGTTGAACCATTTGCGAATAAAATTAGTGATTGATTAGCGAAATGAAAAAGAAAAATTTCAAATGGTGTTTTCTTGGCGGCCTTTCTGTGTTAGCGATTTTTATATGGTATGGCGTTTTTCAGGTTGAGGCGCGCCGCGGGCTTCTAACGGTTGATTTTTTTGATGTCGGGCAAGGTGATGGAATTTTTTTTCAGACACCGTCGGGAAATCAGGTTTTGATTGACGGCGGGCCGGACTCAGCCATTCTTTCCAAGCTCGGCGAGACCCTGCCCTTTTGGGACCGCTCTATTGATGTTTTGATTTTAACGCATCCTCATGCCGACCATATTGACGGATTGTTGGAAGTTTTGAAACGATATGATATCGGCATGGTTTTAGAATCGGGCGTTAATCATTCAATCCCCGAATATAACGAATGGCATCAACTACTGCAATCCAAAAATATTCCGGTTCACATTGCCAGATTCGGCGAGATTATTGATTTCGGCGACGGCGTTCATTTTGATGTTTATTCTCCGCAGGAATCTTTTTTCGGTTCCTCGCCTAAAAATATTCATGACGCGATGGTTGTTGGCCGGTTAGTTTATGCTTCCAGTTCTATTTTGATGATGGGAGACGCAGAAAAATCCCTTGAATATCAATTGTTATGGAAGAAGTCCGGCTTCCTGATATTTAAGTCGGATATTTTAAAGGCCGGCCACCACGGTTCCAAAACTTCTTCTTCCGAAGAATTTTTACGGGCTGTATCCCCGCAATTTGCCGTTATTTCCGCCGGCCGCAAAAACCGCTATGGGCATCCGCATCAGGAGGTGATTGACCGCCTGAATTCATTCGGTATTAAAGTTTTTCGTACCGATTTGGACGGAGGCGCGCGTTTTATAAGCGACGGCAATATTTTGCGCCGGAAATAATATTCCAATATTCTGCACAATGTTGGACTATTATTTAAAATTTTTTAAGCTTTTTTAAAAATAGCCCCGTTTTCGGGACTATTATTTTTTTATCAAAATTTATAACCAAATCGTAATAGTAAAGTTAATCTTTTATTCGTTCTATGGCGTCTTTTCGCCAAAAATATTTTTTAACTTGCTAATTCCGACCAGCTTGTTGGTCGAAGGTTCATTGTTTTGTCCGTATTATTCACCCTCTTTCCATTCAATTAGGTTGACAATTCGCGTCAGTTCATCAAAGTCATGGGTCCGGTAGCGCGGGCGGCATTTGGTTAAATTAGGATTACCGGCTTTCGACGTGAAACTCGGTTTTAACAGCACTGTTCTGTATTTTTCATTGCAAAATTCAATATGTTCTTCATTGTCTGAAACGAAAAGCGTATTTTCCGGTTTGATTCCCGCGTCTTCAAGAAATTTTCCCGCCATACGAGCGTTTCCTAGAAAATCAGGCTTTATATTTTTGGGCAGGCGGGTTTTTCTGTTATTAAGTTCGTTTTCAATAATAATGGTTTTAATCGGCACAAAACTGCTATTTACAGATTCTCCGCGATGCAGAAACCAGTTGAACATGTTGTCTTTGCCGTTTAAAAGTTCTACCAGTTCAATATCAAAAATCACGGCTTTGATTTTCATTGTTTTTTCTTTGGGCAAGTTTTTAAGAAACTGTTTTTAGTGTAGCGATAAGACGTTCTTTGTCAACCCCGTTAGAGGTTTAAATTAAGCCCTACTTTATTCAGGAAGCGCAAGGCGTAAGTCGCTTTCGCTGTAGGATTAATTTAAACCACCGTCTAATTTCGAACCTCTAACGGGGTCAAATACCTTGCTTTAATTTACCGTCTTTGTTAATATTTTGTTGATGCGTAAAAACCATGAAAGAATTTTCATTTCCAATTTTTAAAACCAAAACAGAGGGGGTTTCGCAAAAGTTCATGCTTGAAGATCCTGTAGAACGTCGGAAGTATTTTGAAGCGAAAGCGGGGTCTGAAATCGAGAAGCTCCGTGAATATCTCCGAACAAACACATTCATTGGTTTTTTATTGGGGCCGAAGAATTCAGGAAAAGGAACGTATACGAAACTTTTTATGGAAGCCGTGGGTGAAGATCGTGTCGCGCATATTTCCGTTGGCGATATCGTTAGGAGTGTTCATAAAAATTTAAAGGATGAATATCAAAAAAATGAGCTGATTAATTTTCTCAAGCGCCGTTATCGCGGATTTATTACCATTGAGAAAGCGATTGATGTGATTCTTGGCCGTGATACAAAAACACTTCTTCCCACCGAAATAATTTTAGCTTTGGTTGAACGCGAAATTGACCGGTTAGGGAGAAAAGCAATTTTTATAGACGGGTTTCCCCGGAACCTTGATCAGGTTTCTTACGCCCTTTATTTTCGCGCTCTTATAGGTTATCGCGATGACCCTGATTTTTTCGTGTTTATAGATGTTCCGGAAAATGTTATTGATGAGCGGATGAAAACGCGCGTTGTGTGTCCGGAGTGCCATAGTCCTCGGAACATACGGCTTTTACGGACCAAGGAGATTGGTTTTGACTCAGAAGCCGGACAATTTTTTCTTGTGTGCGATAATCCTTCCTGCCATGGATATGGGAAAAGCCGCATGGTGCCGAAAGAAGGAGACGAGTTGGGGATTGAAGCGATTCGTGACCGTATTGAGGCGGATGTGGCAGTTGCAAAAACACTTATGAATCTTGAGGGTGTTCCAAAAGTATTTTTACGAAATTCATTACCCGTTAATGCGGCAAAAGAATATGTTGATGGGTACGAGATTACGCCTGCGTATCGGTATGAATTGGAGGGGAGTGGCGGTATTCGCGTGATAGAGGAACCATGGACGGTGAAAGACGATGAAGGGCAAGAGGCATTTAGTTTGCTGCCGGCTCCGGTGGCGTTGGCATTGATAAAACAAACAGCCCAGGTTTTAAACCTCTAAACTTATGATTCTTGGAATTGACGAAATTCATAAACTGGTTGACGAGATTAAACTGCTCGAAAATCTTTCGGAAAGAGAGTTAATCAATCCGGAGGGCGCGGGCATTGATTTGCGCCTCGGAAAATTATTACGGCTTGAAGGCGGGGGATTCTTGGGAATTGATGAGCGGGAAACCCCAAAAGGAATTTTGGTTGCCGAGTTTGACCCGGTGAAACGCTCCTCGATTATTATTAAACCGGGCGAATATTTTCTTACCGAGTCCGTTGAAAAATTCAATATGCCTTTGAATCTTTTGGCCATTGTAAAACCGCGCACCACTCTTCATCGTTCAGGGATTATTACCCGTGTTTCCGTTGTTGACCCGGGATATTCCGGTACGATTCATCCGGCTATTTTCAACGCCGGGCCTGTTTCAGTCGAAATAGAATTAGGGGCGCGTTATGTTAATGCCATGTTTTTTGAAGTTAAGGGCAGAGCCGCTTCTTATCGCGGCCAATGGCAAGGGGGCCGAATTGATACTGGCGGACGCGAAAAACAAATATGACCAACGAAAACAATTTATTGGACCCGCGGCTTCATTTTGTCGTTGCAACGGCAATTATTGTGAAATGCGATGACCTTGAAAAGAAGAGGTATTTTTTAATTATAAAAAGAGCGCCTCATGAAAAAGCTTTTCCTAACCGTTGGACTGTGCCCGGCGGAAAACTCGTGCTTCATGAATACGAACACCTTTCTAAAACAGCGGGTTATCCGCAGTGGTACGGTGTTGTGGATTGGGTTTTGAGAAAAGAAGTAAAGGAAGAAACGGGGCTGGATATAGAAAAACCGAATTATCTTTGTAACTTGGTTTTCGTCAGGCCAGACGGTTATCCGGTGGTGACATTGTCTTATTGGGCTCATTATAAAAATGGCGAAGTTGTCTTGGGTAAAGATTTTACGGATTTTTCCTGGGTTACTCTTGAGGAAGCAAGAAAATATGATTTGATTGAGGGAATTTATAATGAATTGGCTATGGTTGAAAATATATTAAGCGGGAAAAAATAGGAGTAATGGACAAATTTTGATTATCCACAGTTTGCTTTTTTAACTTTAATTATTGTTTTATAATGTAATTAGGCCCCATTATTCGGATTCAGGTTTTAGGTCAAATCGTTCATTTTGGGATGCTTATATCGTTCGAGCCCTTGGGTTAGGACTGCGGCGACCCACCTGTCTTTTTGCTAAAATCCTTTAATCCGAACAGGGGCCTTTTTAATTTTGTCCGCGATTCATTCCATGCTTGTCGGAGAAACGAATCTTGATTTGTGATGCCGGCAAATTTTTATGAGCGGTTTATTGCGATTTTTTAAGGTTTGGATTACGATTGTCGTATGCGGGAAAAACAAGAACATTTTTTTGCAAAAATGAATGGAGAAGAAGAAGCAGCCGGTCCGCTAAATGAAGTATCGGAGTTAACAGGATTGCACGAGCGCATTTCTTTAATTATCCGCACCATAAGCGGCAAGTTGAATTTGGAGGTTACTACCGATGTTGATTTGCCTACGCTTTTGAGATATGCCAAAGAGGGCAAGGACGCCAGAACCACGTGGTTTCGTCAGGTGATCCGCGACCCCAAAACCAGAAAGCTCATAAAAGAACGCGTTCATATACCGAAGCAAATTGTTGGAATTAATGAGAACGTCCCTAAAGGAAGGGCGGCTCATGAGGCCGGTCATGTGCTTATTACGAGGCATGCGGAATTTGTTCCTGATGAGGTATTGCAGCAATTGGGTTTTCACGCCGTGCTTCAGGCGGTTGAGGAGCGCCCGACTGACCAGGTTGTGCGGGAACGTTTTTCCGGAGCGGGGCTTTGGGTTGATGAGGCCCGCCGGGAGGGAAACCAAAGATATCGCGCCATGTCTGATGAAGAAAAAAAGCGTTTGGCTATATTCCCAAATTTATGCAGTTCGCGGATTTATGCGTTTACGCGCCCCATTATGAAGAACTGCCGCCATACGCCCCCGACGTATTGGCCGCTTATGAAAATGTGAAGGAATACGTGGAAATGGCCGAAAAAACTCTTCCGGCTGAGGGTGCTAAGGAAAAAGACGTGGTCAGGAGCGCTAAAGAGCGGTATTCAATAACGTACGAGAAAATATGGCCGGAAATGGAAAAGCTGGTTAAAAAAGATTTGGAGCTTGAAGAGTTGAGGAAATTGCTTGAGCAGGCGTTGTCCGGCAGTGAAGGCGAAAAGGGTGATAAAAAAGAAGGCCGGGACGCGCCTCAAGGCCAAAAAGAGGATGGAGAAACCCGGCCCGACCCGGCTAAATTGCGTGAACTTTTAAAACAACTGCCGGAAGAGTTAAAAAAGGAGCTTGAGAAAATGCGGCCTTCTCAAACCGGGGAAGAGCAGCCGGAAAAAGAAAAAACCCGGCCGGACGCGCGAAACGGGCAAGACGTGATAAATGAGGATAAAACGGAAGAAGAAGAGGAAAACATGGAAGGAAAAGAATCCGGCGAATCGGCAAAAGGTAAAAAAGAAAAAACGGTAATTTCAGGGCAGGAAGGTGGGGAAAAACAGGAAGGAAATCCGCTTCCCCTGGACCAAATAAGCGATGAGCTGAAAAAAGAACTGCGGAAGGTTTTTGACGGTTTATCCGAAGAAGAAAAAGAATTTCTTCAGCATATGGCCCGAAAGACGCTGGAGTATATTGAGGACGAAATCGTCAGGGAATTTTCCGGAAAATTAGCGGAAGATGAGCCGGAAACGCATGTTGTATTTGAAGCGCGCCAAAAAAAAGAAGAAAAAATGAAAAAGCTGGAGGAGGCGGAAGAGCGGCTGAAACGGGAAAAGGTACTGGTTAAACACGAGCTTGAAGAAATTGAAAAAAAACAGGCAAAAATTTCCGAAAACAAGAATGGATATATGCGCGCTTATGAAGAAGTGCGGGTCCTTGATGACGCGCTTTACCGCAGGTTGGATGAGATATTTACGCCCAATATCAAGCGGAATATAAAGATGAAATCTGCCGGGCTAAAACCCAATTTGCTTAAGGTGTTTAAGTGGGAGGCGGGAATAATGGCCGGCGCTAAAGCGCTTGACAGCAAGATTTTTGAATCATATTCCCGCCATGAGAAAAAAGATTACGTTTTTTTCATTTTAAACGATATGTCCAACTCCATGGGGAATGGAGGAAAAATTGAGAATGATTTTAAGGCCAAAATTCTTTTATCGGAAGTTTTAAACCGGCTGGGAGTTAAATTTGCGGTTGCCGGTTTTAACGACGATTTTTTCCAGTTCAAAAATTCCGGAGAAGACCTTAACGATAAAATTCGGGAAAAAATGAACGGTATGAAGATGGTTGAAGGATATACCGATACCGGCAGGGCTCTGGTAACCGCGTCCCGGGATTTGGAAAAGGAATTTGCCAAAGAGAAATTTTTGTTGGTTCTTACCGATGGAATGCCCATGACGTTAGAAAAAGACGCGCCATCAGAAACGCACCGGGCAGTGGCGGATATCTTAAAGAAAACCAGCCAAAAATTAATCGGCATCGGGCTTGGGCCGAAAACCGAATTTGTCAGGGAATATTTTCCCGCGTCAATAGTGGAGGAAGATGTCAGAAATCTTCCGGAAACATTGTCCGCTCTTCTTGAAGACATGATATTGAATCCGGAAAAATACGCTTATAAAAACGATAGATAGTTGACCCCGTTAGAAATCCGGCTATACATTAATGATAAAACACGGTAAAGCGAAGCGGCTCCGCCTTACGTCTTCCGGAATAAAATTACGACTTATTTAGATTTCTAACGGGGTTGAAAATTAACGTTTTTGGTATTATGATAATATTATGAAGCAGGTTTTTGATGACAAACTTAATGATTACGCGGATGGTTTTAGCGCTCTTGGCGGAAGGGCTTCTTTTCCCGTTGGCGCCATTATTGCCGATAACAAAAAAAGAAAGGGAATTATCGCGTTTTTCAAGAAGAAAAATATTACGGTTATCAAGGCGGATAAAACGATTCATCCCGATATAATTCTCGGGAAAGTTTTTCAGTCCGTTTTAAAGAAAAAAACGGCAGTATTGGATATTTCCGAAGGCGTGTCTCCGAAAATTATCACGCATCTGGAAAACTTATCGCGGAATTTTATTGACGTGAAACTTGCTCAAGACAAGGAGTGTACAGTTTTTCTTGATATCCCCGCCGGTTCCAAACTTCTTCTTCTTATGAATAATGACGATTATGAAAATATTTTAATGCCGGACGTTATTTCATCGGTTTGCCGGGTTTAATTTCGCATAAATATTACTAAATTTTCATTATTATGGGCGCATTTAATTCGCCGTCATTTGGACAGGAAAATAAAAATAATCCGGACGCTAAACAAACAAAGGCGCCTTTTAAGGTAGGGCTTATTCCGGAGGCACCCATAGCCGAAAAGAAAAAAGAAGTGAACCGGGAATTCCCCGTTCCCTTTGAATATTCTCCCGACGGAAAAAAATTGTATATTTTTGACCTAGAGCTGGAAATGCCTGTTTGTCCTCCCGAGCTTAAGCAGTTTGTTCCTCCTTTGGAAAAATTCAGCCATCTTTGTTATGACCAGCGCACCCTGGAAGTGCTTTATAAGGCCGCGGAAGCGTATAAATTAAGAGAGCCCTGCCTTTTAGAAGGAGAGCCGGCAACTTCAAAAACCACGGCAGTTGAATTGCTGGCCTCTCTTTTGGGACAGCCTTTTCGCCGCATGAATTATAACGGCCAGACCGACACCTCGGAACTTATCGGAAAATTTGTGCCTAATGACGGGGACGCGCAAATTTTGTTTGAGCAGATATTGAAAAATCCGCAATCGCTTACGGAAGAATCCAGAAAAATTTTGCATGAAGTAAGGGACCAGAACCGGGCCCTGACGAAATTTGAATCCCAGAAAATCGCTTCCAACGAAGGGCTGAAAATTTCCGATTGGAAATGGGAAGACGGTTATCTTACGTTTTGCGCGACCAAGGGATGCATTTTGCTTAATGACGAGCTTGGTTTCGCGGAGCCGCAGATTTTAGGCCGCGGCATGAGTTCTCTTGAAAAAAATCCCAGTATTGAGGTTTCCGAAAACGGTGGACTGGTTATAAGAAAATTAACGGAGGAGGAAGAGGGCTTATGGCTGCAGGGAAAGCTTAAGGGGGTTATTCCCTTGCACCGGAATTTCCGCCAGTACGGCGCGACCAATCCCGCGGAAACTCATGCCGGACGGGTTACGTTTGAACCCGCGTATAAAGACCGGTGGCTTGCGTATAAATTCATCCAGCCGCCAGTAAAAGAAGAGTATGCGCAGATGATGGAGCTCGCGGTATACGGAAAACAGCCGGTAGTGAAATTTTTGGGCGACAGATATCATGCCGAAGGCATGTGGCCGCTTTATCCGTCTCTTCGCGAAATCAATAATTTCAGCGGTTTTTTGGAAAAACTCGCCAAATTTCACGTAACTCTTGAGGAAATGGCGCGGAAGCGCGAAATCGGCATGTCTAAGAAAGATAAATATATTTTTACGCGAAGAACGCTTATTGAATTTCTGGATTATCTGGAACATAAAAGGATTGTGGTTGACAGGAACAGCGGGGAGCATTATTCCGTAGAAGATATGCCCAAAGAAGTCATTTTGCGGGCGATTCAATATTATTATCTTGATAAAATAAGCGACTCGAATGATTTGGAAAAAGTCATGGACCAGCTTGATGCCATCGGCATTTCTTCGGGCAATTGGACGCATAAGTTCGGTGAGGAAGCAACAAGAAAACCGCCTTCTGGCGCCGGTGCCGGAACGGGAGCCGGGGTAGAAAGTGGGAACGGGCCGGAAACCGTGCAGAGAAAAAAGTTTACAGATGCAAATGGTGTTTTTGCCGAGAGAGGAGAGCGCGCGGTCTTGGAAGATTTGCGCGTGGGCGATAAAGTAATGCTCACACGATACGGCATGAACAATGTAACTGATAAAGTTAAAGACGCAAAAAAACTTGTTATTGTTGGTTTTATGGATGATGATAGAGTTATAGTGCAGATAGGTGATAATGTTGTTGTAGCAGATCCCTTAGAAGAACATCGTAAAGTTTATGAAAAAATTAACTCAGCGGAAATCCCCGAAAATAAAAATGATAATCAAACGTTTCCTACGATAGGAGGAAATGAAGTAAGGGTTGGGTCTGAGAAAGAAATGAAAGGTTTCGGATACGATTTTAGAGTCGGCGACCGGCTGGTTTTAAGGAATCAAAAAGGTCATTACCCCCCAGAGGTGAGAAACGCCAAAACATTGACCGTTGTCGGCTTTAGTTTAAGAAAGGGCAATGTTGTTATCCAGATTGACGGAGAAAAATGTTTGGTTGACAGCGCGGGCGTGATAAAAGGACGTTTTGAGAACCTATCAGAAATTGGGAGATTAAATGGATGAATTTTTTAGGCATTTTTTAAGCGAAAAGCCGTCGGTTTTGTGCCGGCGGCTTTTCACTATTCGGACTCGGACTACTAGACCCAGTTATCCTTCCACCTTTTGAAATTCGGGCCAGGCAGAATCGGACTGCCACTACAAGACCCCCAGCCTTGTGTACTACCACTATACTATGGCCCGAAATTTTAGTGCGGGATGTAACTACCACTATGGCTCGAAGTTAAGTATTCCCTGAGCGAGCCCGGCGAGTCGAAGGGTTTCATTGAAAGTATGCCTTTGATAAACTCAGGCAATATTATATCATTGGCTTAAATTTCTCTCCGGTTAAATTTCTGTCTTCTAATAATTTTTGAACAAAATTATAAAGTTCTTTATTGATAATAAGTTTATCTAAATCAATTTTCAGTCTAAGGAGTGCTGAATTAATTTGCCCATCGGCAAGATCTCTTAACGCAAATTGAACTGCTGTTAAAAGCATTGTGTGCTTATCCCGCTCAATAAGTTCTATGAGTTTTTTTGCAATTTCATTTTCTGTTTCGATTTTTTCTGAAATTTTTTCCATTTTTGTTTTTCTTATTTCTATTTTTTATTATGGAATTTTATTGGCGTTTTTTGCCAGTTCCACCAAAAATCTTACTCCGGTTCCGGATGCGCCTTTTGCCAAGAATTGTCCTTCAATAGTGGTCATGGTCGGCGCGATATCAAGGTGCATCCACGGATAATTTCCCACGAATTGTTTTAAGAATATTGCTCCGGCAATTGCTCCGCCTTGTCCCTTTTTTCCGGTATTGGCAATATCGCCAAATGTTCCTTTCACGTCATCATAGTACTCGTCCCATAAAGGGAGCGGCCAGACATAATCGCCGGAATTCATGCCAATGTCGCGCGCGAATTTTTCTAATTTTTCGTTTGTGGTTCGGCCTTGCTCACCAGAACTCGAAAATAGCGCGATGGCGCGTTGTCCGAGCGCTACTGTCGCGGCGCCCGTAAGCGTTGCCGCGTCAACAATTAGTTTAGGGTTAAGTTTTTGCGCATATCCCAGAGTATCTGCGAGAATAATCCGTCCTTCGGCGTCGGTGTTCAGCACTTCAATGGTTTTTCCGGTTATGGTTTTTAAAATATCTCCCGGGTGATAGCTTGAACCGGATGGCATGTTTTCTACGGCCGGAATAAGCCCGATTATTTTTACCGGCAGTTTCATTCGGGCAATAGCGGCCATAGCGTGTATGACCGCGGCTCCCCCTGACATATCCATATGCATTTCATAGATTGCTTCTGACGGTTTTAAATTAAGTCCGCCGGTATCAAAAGTAACTCCCTTGCCGGCAAAAACTATTGGCTGTATGACTTTGTTTGGTAATCCTTTCTTCCCCAAAGGGGCGGGTTTTCCAGAATCATATTTCATAACAATAAATCGCGGTTTTTCGTCGGAACCCTTTGATACGCCCAATATTCCGCCCATGCCGAGTTCCTTGATTTTTTTTTCGTCAAATACGTCAACTTTTATTCCGGTTTTTTTGCCGATTTCAAGAGCGGCTTGGGCAAGTTTTTGCGGAGTCATTTCTCCTCCCGGGGTGTTGGCAAGAATCCGGCAATTATTCGTTTCTTCGCCGATAATTAAACCTTCTTCCAGTCCTGTTTTTATTGATGGAGAAACCGGAACTGGAACAATTATTTCAATTTCATTTATTTCCGGCCATCCTTCTTTGGGCGGTTCTTTATATTTGTTGAATGTGAAATCCGCGAGTATGACATTTTCCGCAAATAGTTGCGTTATCCGCCGTATAGGCAAAGGATTAAATTTAAAGTCATTTAAGAATACCGAGGATGACTTAATCCTGTGGTCTTTAAGATATGTGACCAATTTTCTTGCGAAAAGAATATATTTTTTTTCGTTCCATTCATTCGTTTTTCCGAGATTGGCAAGTACAATTAATTGGTCCGGATTTGACGGCAGATGCACTTCTCTGAATTTTTCCTGCGCTGTTGTGAAGTCATGCGCCATGATTTTGGCAATGTAGGCCGCGTCTGTTTGGGAAAGTTTTTTTAAATAAGGGTGAGCCGGTTTTTTTTCGGGTGTGAAAAAAGAAACAAGGACGGCCTTGTTTTTTGTTAAACTAGGTTTGTGAGATAAGATGACCTTCATTATAAAGCGATTCTAATACGACTCAAATTCACTCGAATGACTCGAATACGTATTTGTGTCATTAGGGTGCCATTTGTATATTGGAGTCGCTTAAACCTTATGCAGTTTCTTCAAACACTTTACACATGTTTTTACTCTTTTGCCGTTAGCAAGTTTAGCCCATTGCAAATTGGGATATTTTCTTCCTCTCCAGGTTAAGTTATAATGGCCTCGAAGGAGTTTTCGTTTTCCTCCCATAACCGAGCCCTTTTTACATATTGTACAAACTTTCATAGGTGTGATGCCAATCCGATGCGAATTTAATGCTAATCTACAAATTACGAATATTATTACGATTCGCAATTCAATAGATTCGCATTTCATTTGTAGATTGGCGTCATTGCTAAAAATAACATTTTTAAATGGAGAATGCAACCCAGTTCATAATCCAAATCGCCGTCCTTATTTTTTCTGTTGTGGTTCATGAAGTATCCCACGGATATGCCGCTTTGGCTTTGGGCGACAAGACCGCTAAATACGCGGGACGTCTTACTCTTAATCCGGTTAATCACTTTGACCCGTTTGGCTCTTTTTTACTGCCTCTGTTTACTTATTTTACAACCGGATTTATTTTTGGCTGGGCTAAGCCCGTGCCATATAATCCGTATAACCTTCGTAACCAAAAATGGGGTCCGGCTTTGGTGGGCGCGGCCGGCCCTCTTTCAAATATTTTTTTGGCGGTTTTTTTTGGCATTGTTTTGCGGATAATGATTTCATACTCCTTGGTCGGTTCCGCGCTTTTTGCTAATTTTTTTCAGATAGCCACATTCATTGTATTCCTTAATTTAGTTCTGGCGGTTTTTAATTTGGTTCCGATTCCTCCGCTTGACGGCTCCAAGGTCTTTTTCACGCTTTTGCCGTATCAATACCGGCACATTCAAGCATTTATGGAGCAATACGGTTTTATGTTGCTTTTGGCTTTCATTTTTTTCTTTTCTAATTTAATTTTTCCGGTGGTTTTGTTTTTGTTCAGGATTATTACCGGTGTTATGCCTGTTTTTTGAAATCTTGCCATTTGGGAGTCATTGTTTTAAGGTAAAAACACCAAGCTCTTTAAAAATAATCGCGGATTTTGTCAATGCAAAAACGCATTTTTGGTACGGAAAACGAATATTCTTTTGCTAAGAAGTTCGGAAAAGGAGGGGGCATAGAGTCGGAAAGCGCGAATATATTATTATTTCCGTTGTTTCAGAGTAGCGATTCGTATGAACTCTTTAAACGTTATCGGGTTATTACTAAATCTTCAAATCTTGCTGAGAAACGGTTTTGGCTCGGCTCTAACGGCGGACTATTTTATTTTGATTACGTTAATGAAAGTATGTTTCCCGAATATTCCACGCCGGAATGTGATTCGGTAAAACTTTGCGTCGCCCATGACAAGGCCGGAGAAATATTTGTTAATGATGTCAGGCGCGCTTCGGCAAAAGAGAATAAGCCTATTTTCGTTGATGATTTTATAATTTCTAAAAATACTACTATTTATTCCAAAGAGGAGGAGGGAGCGCAATGCGTCGGATGCCATGAAAATTATCTTGCCGATTTTAGATTTGATCCGGTTCGTATCAGTTTGAATATGTCTCTTCCTTATCCAGTATCTCAACTGTTTTGCAATTTTTTAACGCCATTTCTTATTTCCCGTGTTATTATCCATGGCGCCGGAGGTATAAGGTGGAGCAGGGAGTCGGGCTGGCATTATGTCATATCGCAAAGGGCTTTTGCCATTAAAAAGCTGACCGGTTCCGAAACATTACGTGATAGGACATTAATACAATTTAAAGAGGAATGCGCGCCGCCGGAATATAAAAGAATGCATTTGATTTATTCCGATCCGAATATGTCTTCTTTTGCCGCTTTTCTTAAATTCGGGACTACGCATCTTGTTCTTCGCGCTTTTGAGGAAAATAACGATTTGCTGCCGCCGGTTAATGTTGGCAATCCCATACACAAAATGTATGATTTTTCAAAGGATATCAGTTTAACCAGAAAAGTTGCGGATAGCAGGACCGGAAAGGAATATACCGCGATTCAAATTCAGCGCGAATATCTTAATTTGGTTTTAAAAAATATCAATGGTTTTTCCGAAGAAGAAAATAATACTTTGGAACTTTGGCAGTGGGTTTTGGATAAGCTTGAAGAGAATCCGGAAGAACTTTACCGCCATCTTGACTGGGTTACTAAACTCCACTATTTGAAAGCGGCCGTTAAAGATATTTTTTCGCCCAAGGGCCGGTTGTTTGATTTTTTGTATTCGGATGTTAGCGAAAACGGAATTTATAACAAATTGCGTGAAGCCGGCCTGGTTGAAGAATTTGTAACCAGAGAAGAGATTGCCAGCGCCTTGGATAATCCGCCTCCGACCAGGGCATGTCTTCGTTCGCGTTATATCCGGACCATCCTGGATGAAAAACATTGTTCCTGGCACGTGGATTGGCACTTGGTGAACGAGAATCCGAAATTTTATCTTAATGACCCGTTTTCAGAGCATAATGAAGAACTGGAAAAATTTCTTGAATCATTGCGAATAAAATCATGACCCGCTTTTCCCGCGGGTTTTTTTGTCCGCGGGAACCATAATTGGACTGTTGCCGAATGGCCCTTTTCCATTTCTGTCATTCTGACTCTGAGCAATGCGAAGGGGAAGAATCTCAATGTTTTCAATGTTTTCGAGTGGCTGAGTTCCTTCACGGAGTTTACACTGAGCGAAGCGAATGTGTTCAGGATGACATTCGGCAACAGTCCCATAATGTAATCCGATTTGACGTGTTTTGTTTACTATGCTAAATTTGCTACGTTAGGTAATTTTTATTAATATCAATTTTATGCCCACCATTAATCAGTTGGTAAAAAGAGGCAGAACTCCCAAAAGAGCAAAGTCAAAAACGCCGGCGCTTGAGCGCGGTTTTAACGTAAAGAAAAACAGACCGGTACCATATTCGTCGCCTTTTAAAAGAGGTGTTTGTATAAAGGTGACTACGGTTACTCCGAAAAAGCCGAATTCCGCCTTGAGAAAAGTTGCCAGAGTTCGTCTTACCAACGGCATGGAGGTTACGGCCTATATTCCCGGCGAAGGGCATAATTTGCAGGAACACTCGGTGGTGATAATCCGCGGCGGAAGAGTTAAAGATTTGCCCGGAGTTAGATATCATATTGTAAGAGGAATTTTGGATATGACCGGAGTTGAGGGAAGGAAGCAGCAGCGTTCAAAATATGGCGCGAAAACCCCCAAATAGCGACAAGCGACATGTAACATGTGACATGGAATTTGTGCCTTGTCTCATGTCACTTGTCTCATGTCTCTCGGAGATGAGACGAAAAAGAAAAGTAAAAAGAATAATTGCGCCAGACCTGAAGTATGGTAACCAGCTTGTGGCCAAGTTTATTAATTATGTAATGAGAAAGGGGAAAAAGAGTGCGGCCCAAAGGGTTGTTTATAAAACTTTTGATACTATGCAGCAAAAATATCAGGTGGAGCCGCTGGCCACTTTTGATTTGGCCATAAAGAACGCGTCCCCGGCCTTGGAGGTAAAAGCAAAAAGAATTGGAGGAGCGACTTATCAGGTGCCGCGGGCAGTTCGGGGTGAGCGAAAAATGCAGTTGGCTTTTACCTGGATTTTGAACGCGGCCAGAGCAAAAAAAGGAAGGCCGATGCATGAAAAATTAGCCGAAGAATTAATGGCCGCCTCCAAAAACGAGGGGATAGCAGTTAAGAAAAAGATGGACACCCTTCGCATGGCTGAAGCAAATAAGGCGTTTGCTCATTTTGCGTGGTAATCACTTTATTTTTTATGAAAGAGGTATTTCACAAAAATTTTCATATTTTGGAAAGAGTTGAGCCGGGTGAGGGGAAGAGGAAGCGAATGTTTATAATGGCGACATGGAGGCCCAAACAGGATATTTGGCTCATTGGCACGGCCATCGGGCTTTTGTGCTGTAAGTCGGATAATTATGAAATTTATCTTGCGGTTTCGAAAAATCCATCGCTTGAGCCAAGAAAATTTTTAGTCGGGCTCAAAAAAGATTGGTTATTTTATCAGCAACGTGATGTCTATACATATTCTTCCGGCATTAACGATTTAGTAAGTTATCATTTTTTACCGGAGGGATATGGTTTTTTAATCAAAAAAGGAGAGCCGGTTTATATCAAAGTCGGCGCGGTGAATTTAACCATCAATCCGTTGGAATACGATGCATTTTGCAATCTTTATTATACTTTGGCGTAATTTTAATTTATGGAAATAGGAAAAGAAAAATTTGAACCCGAGAAACGGCTGTATAAAATTCCTGAAGAAATTCGGAAAGAGCTGGAAAGCATCCGCGAGGATAAATTTTGGACAGTTGAAAATCTTGAACGGCAGTTTGAAGATGACATTGCTTTTGGCGCAAAAATGTGGACTGGTTTTGATGCAATTCTGGAAAGGAAGAATTTGAGAAAAGAAAATGGAAGAATTTGAAAGAGGGTTGCAACAGCCGCCACAAGAAAAAATTGAATAATAATTTTTGATTTTTTGCGTCTTTAGTCGTATAATACAATTATGCCGACCATTACCATAGAAATTCCTAAAAAAGTTTTAGAAAACGGAACAGGACGTCGGCTTTTGGTTGTTGACCCAAAGCAATTTGAAAAAGATTTACGCAGGCAATGGGAGGAGGGGGAAGATGTTGAGGATACGAAACGTCTATTGAGTGTTGCGCAAGATAAAAAAAATCAAAAACGAATTCCGTATGCTAAAGTAAAAAAACAGTTTAATCTGCCATGACCCGGATTTTCTTCAGACCAAAAGCGCTTGCGGGACTTGGTGTAGCGCCGCGGAAATATCAATTAATCATTAACGAAGCAATACGAATTTTAGAACAAGGCTTATTTCCTCCTCATACCAAGAAGTTGGAAGATTCGATGGATGGTTACCGCACCCGCGTAGGCCGGTGGCGGATTTTATTTACTCTCAAGAGCGGTGAAATTGAAGTTGTGGATATTTTTCTTAAAAAAGGCAAAAGCGATTATAAACGCAGATATTAACCTTAGCCATTTTAGCTATTTGAGATAAATTCGAGTTAGTTCGAAGATGATTCGAGAAAAATAATATGAGAGACTACCCAATTGAACGAACTCGCGATATCGGAATTATCGCGCATATAGACGCCGGGAAAACCACCGTTACCGAACGGGTGCTTTTTTATACCGGCGTGGCTCATAAAATCGGCGAGGTTCATGAGGGCACTACGGTTATGGACTGGATGGAGCAGGAAAGAGAACGGGGCATTACCATCACTTCGGCCGCGACCAATTGCTTTTGGAAACCAACTTATTTACCTGAAGAAAAGAAAACTAAAGATAATGAATATCGGATAAATATTATTGATACTCCCGGACACGTTGATTTTACTGTTGAAGTGGAAAGGTCATTGAGGGTTCTTGACGGCGGTGTTGTTGTTTTTGACGGGGTGGCCGGAGTTGAGCCGCAATCGGAAACTGTATGGAGGCAAGCGGATAAATACAAAGTCCCGAGAATTTGTTTTATTAATAAACTTGATAGAATGGGCGCTTCTTGGGAAAAATCTTTACGCTCAATTTGGGAAAGATTGACTCCTAATGCCGTTGCCATGCAAATAAACATTGGTCTTGAAGAAAATTTTGAAGGAGTGATTGATTTGATGCGCATGAAAAAAATTGACTTTGAAGGAGAAAAAGGGGAAAAAATAGCGGAATCGGAAATTCCGGCAAATTTAAAAGAAGAAGCCCAAAATTGGCGCCATAAAATGATTGAAAAAATCGCGGAAACCGATGATATACTTACCGAAAAATATCTTGAAGGAAAAGAAATTGGGATGGACGAGTTAAAGTCCGCGCTTCGCCGGGCAACCATTGATTATAAGTTGGTGCCTGTTTTTTGCGGTTCGGCCCTTAAAAATAAAGGGGTTCAGCTGGTTTTGGACGGTGTGGTGGATTATTTGCCGTCTCCTAATGAAATGCCTCCGGTCAAGGGCATAAATCCCAAAACCGATGTTGAAGAAATTCGGGAAGCGAAAGACGACGCGCCTTTCGCGGCTTTGGCTTTTAAATTGCAAACCGACCCGTTTGTGGGACAACTTACTTATTTCAGGGTTTATTCCGGAGTATTAAATGCCGGCTCTTATGTGTTGAATTCAACAACCAAAGACCAGGAAAGAATCGGGAGAATTTTAAGAATGCATGCTAATCACCGCGAAGAATTAAAAGAAATTCAAGCCGGAAATATTGGAGCGATTGTGGGATTGAAAGCAACCAGAACCGGAGATACGTTATGCGATCCGGATTATCCGATTGTTTTGGAAAAAATAGTTTTTCCGGAGCCGGTGGTATCATTAAGGATTGAACCGAAAACCAAGGCAGACCAGGAAAAAATGGGATTGGCGCTTAAGCGCCTTTCCGATGAAGACCCGACATTCAGAATCAAGGGAGATATTGAAACCGGAGACACTATTATTTCCGGCATGGGCGAATTGCATTTGGAAATTCTTGTTGATAGGATGAAGCGCGAATTTTCCGTGGAGGCCAATGTGGGCAGACCGCAGGTGGCTTATAAAGAAACTATTAAAAAATTGGCAGAGGCCGAAGGAAAATATATTCGCCAGTCAGGAGGTCGCGGGCAATATGGACACGTTTGGCTTAAGGTGGAACCGCAAGAACGCGCCAAGGGTTTTGAATTTGTTGATGAAATCAGAGGCGGAATTATTCCGCAGGAATTTATTCCGGCTGTGGAAAAAGGAATCAGGGAGGCCATGGATAAGGGAGTGCTTGCCGGCTACCCTATGGTTGATATGAAAGTAACGCTTTATGACGGTTCTTATCACGATGTTGATTCATCCGAGGCGGCTTTTAAAATCGCGGGTTCGGTTGCTTTACAGGAGGCAGCTCGGCGTGCTATTTTGGTATTATTAGAACCGATTATGAGGGTTGAGGTGGTAACGCCGGAGCAGTTTTTGGGAGAGGTTACCGGGGACTTGAATTCCAAAAGGGGCAGGATTGAAGAAATGAGCGATAGGGGACTGGGAATCAAGACAATTAAAGCAAAAGTTCCCCTTGCAGAAATGTTCGGATATGCCACGATTATAAGGTCTTTGACGCAGGGTCGCGCCTCTTATACGATGGAATTTGACCACTACGAGGAAGTGCCTAATAATATTGCCATGCAGATTGTAGAAGGCAAGAAATAACGCTCGCCCGCCATAATTTTCTTCACCAAGAGGGTGACCCTTGAACTCCCCTAATATTTGTCGATTCCGACATTTTTGACTCCCTCTTGAGTTCAGAAAATTACGGCAGGTTCGCTTTTCCAAGAATTTTAATAAACAAAAAAGCGGCACAATTTGAGATGAGTTCGAAAAGGCCGATAGCAACAGTCAGTTGCACTGGATAGTTATTTCGGATTTGTCGGGGATAAATGTTTCATCTCCGAAAATAGGATTACGGTAGACTTTCATTAGAATCTTTACACAATCTCCGACTTTCGCGGTCGAGATGAACGAGTTAGCCGATTTGTAACGAACCGTGAATGTTACATTTTTCACCTGTATTATTTTGCCAACTTCGATTATATCGCCGGGTAGCATACTTCCGTCATCTTGCGGAGTTTGGGTTTCCTCTTGTGCAATACCAACTACTTTACCGATTTCCATTCGTTCGTAATTAGTAGTGCATCCCATAGCGCCAAGTAGTGAAAGAACAATAATCAGGCCGCCGATTTTCATTGTTATTTCTCCGTGTTTTTGTTTTTTGGCAGCATTTTAATATGTAGCATACCCCCAAAATCTTGTCAAGTGGTTTGGAAAATGGTATATTTGAAATATGTTTTTCACAAAGTGATAATTTTAAGAGGGCGACTAGAAATATAAAAGAAGCGATCGAACTTTATGGCTGAAGATTTACCAATAATTTTCTCTCGGCATGCGTTGTTAAAACTTGAGCATAGAAATTTAACGAAAGAAATGGTGGTTGCAGTCATAACTAAGCCGTCATATCTTATTCTTGCTGGTGACAAGTTTCATGCTTATAGAAGATTGGGAAAGTTATATCTCAAAGTCATATTTGTAAGAACAACAAACGTTATTATTGTCCTTACGCAACACTTTGTTAAAAAAGTACCATGATTTATACATATGACCCGATGGCTGATGCCATCAATATAACATTTAAAAAGGGCAAGGTTGCGGAAACGAAAGAAATTGCCGATGGGGTGCTGCTTGATATTGATAAAAACGGAAGCCCGCTTTATTTAGAAATTCTTTTCGCGCGCAAACGTTTTGGAAAAGAGAAAGTCGGCAATTTGTCGTTAAAACCGTTTTTATATTCTTCAGCAAAAGTTAGAAACGGCATTGCGGTAAAATGAGAAATTAAGCGCCAAGAAGTCGGCTTTCCCGAAGAAGGCGAGGAAGAAGATGATATTTAAATATTCGTAATTCGTCAAAATTCGTAATTAGTAGGATAATAATATGTTTAACGGATTTAAAATAAACAAAGGCGAAAAATTCATAATGGTGGAAAACGGCAAGCCCACTTATGTGGTGATGAGTTATGATGATTATGAAAATATGCTGGCACGGCGCCCGTCTGAAAGCTCCGCTCACCATGGACGGCCTGAAGTTGGTTTGGCAAACGACAGAGTTGGACGGGCAGAAGAAGAATTCAGCGCCCGCCTGGTTATGGATACGCCGAATGTGCCGGAGGATATTAGCAAGATAAGATTAGAAGATCTTCCGCTCTGATAGTTACAACGAGTTTCTGTTAATTTCCATGAGTTTCCACGAGTTTCTGAAATTTGTAGAAACTTGTTTCCCGCTTCGCTTGGAACGAAATTCATTGAAATTTGTTGTTTTTTGGTTGCTATTGACATGATAATTATATTTCGCTACTATTAACTTTGGTTGTCCAAATTATCATTTATTAGCATATTTAATAGCATTTTTTAATCATTTATATATAATTATGACTCCGCAATGGTTTACCCCGTTAGAAGTCTGGCCCGTTTTTACGGGAAAAAGGGTTGAGATAACAGCCTTGATAAAACGGGGAAAGTCTCGAAGAAGGAAAACTTCTAACGGGGCGAGATCGGCGGGGAAAATAAAAATATGGCAGAGAAATTTGAGCGCACAAAACCCCACTTAAATGTTGGGACAATAGGCCATGTTGACCATGGTAAAACCACTTTAACGGCGGCAATCACAAAGATTTTATCTTTGAAGGGATATAAGGCCCGTGTGGAATCGGTAGAGCAGATTGATAATGCGCCGGAAGAAAAGGCGCGAGGTATTACTATTGCTCTTCACCATTCCGAATATGAAACCGAAAAAAGGCACTATGCGCATATTGATGCTCCGGGACATGCCGATTATATCAAGAATATGATTACCGGTGCCGCGCAGATGGATGGCGCGATTTTGGTTGTTTCTGCCGTTGATGGTCCTATGCCTCAAACAAGAGAGCATATTTTGCTTGCGCGCCAAGTGGGGGTGCCGTCCATAATTGTATTTTTAAACAAGGTTGACGCGGTTGAAGATAAGGAATTGGTTGATTTGGTTGAGGTCGAAGTTCGCGAGCTTTTGAAAAAATATGAATTTCCCGGAGACAAAACTCCTATTATCCGGGGTTCAGCCTTAAAAGCGCTGGAAGCAACTTCGGCCGACGATGAAGCCGCCAAACCAATTTTGGAATTGGCCAATGCTCTTGATGAATATATTCCCGAGCCGGTCCGCGAGATTGATAAACCATTTTTGACGCCCGTAGAAGATGTTTTTTCTATAGAAGGCCGTGGAACTGTAGTTACCGGAAGAGTAGAAAGGGGAAAAGTAAAGGTTAATGATGAAGTTGAAGTTATAGGATTAAAACCGACTCAAAAAACAATTGTTACCGGAATTGAAATGTTTAATAAATCGCTGGACGAAGGAATGGCCGGAGATAACGCGGGAATTTTGTTAAGAGGCCTTAAAAAAGAAGATGTGGAAAGGGGGCAGGTTATTGCTAAGCCAGGCTCCGTTACTCCTCATACCGAATTTGAAGTTGAAGCTTATATTCTGACCAAAGAGGAAGGGGGCAGGCACACGCCGTTTTTCACCGGGTATAAGCCGCAATTTTATTTGAGAACAACTGATGTTACCGGGGAGATGACCCTTCCGCAGGGAATTGAGATGGTTATGCCTGGAGATACTGTTAAGGGTAGCGTTAAATTAATCGCGCCGGTTGCTCTTGAAGAAAAACAGAGATTTGCCATTAGAGAAGGGGGAAAAACGGTAGGGGCGGGAGTAGTTACGAAGATACTTAAATAACCAACAACCCACAACCAACAACTAACAACACGTTGGGCGCAAAGTTGTTGTAGGTTGTAAGTGGTTAGTTGTAAGTTACGCAGGATTGGCAACGGCGATAAAAACAACTGAAGAAATTAAACAGCGCATCCGGATAAAGGTGCGCGCTTATGATAATAAAATCATAGATTCTTCGGTTAAGCAGATTGTGGATACGGCGCGTCGCCAGGGCGCCGATATTATTGGTCCAGTTCCGCTTCCGACCGAAACTCATAAATACACGGTAAACCGTTCTTCTTTTGTCCATAAAAACGCCAGGGAACAGTATGAAATGAGAGTGCATAAGCGCCTGATTGATATCATAAACCCGAACCCCAAAACAATTGATGCTTTGATGAACTTAAATTTACCCGCCGGAGTTGATATTGAGATAAAAATGTGAAGTTTGGCCTGTAATTTCAAGCCGCAAGGCGCAGAAATTATAGATGCCAAACGATATCCCTTCCCAGTTTTACTGATTAGTTGTTAGAAAGGAAAATTTTTTTTTGAAACAAGAGAGAAGTTTGACCGAAAAAACAATTCGTCCGTAAAACTGGGGAGGGATGAAGTGTTTTATCCAAAATTAACAACCCAATTGTCATTCTGCCGCCATGTGCGAGCATCGCCTTCGGCGGGAGCAAAGCGAAGAATCTAAAAATGCGGAAATAAATTCTTGAAAGTCGTACTTAAATATGTAAAGATAAAGTGGAGAAAGCAGAGTTTATGAATACCCTAACTATTCCTCGAAAATTAGTACAAAATGACGATTTGGTGGTTGTGCCTCGCAGAGAATACGAGAGATTATTTCGATTTTGGGCCGCGGCTGAACTACTCACTGCAAGCCAGAAGAAAGCGATAAATAAGGGTGTCCGAGAAATAGCGCGGGGAAAATTTTTTACTTCAAAACAAGTAAAACATGAATTGGGACTATAGATTATCGGATAAAGCGCTAAAGAACCTCAAGGAATTTCCGAAGCAGGATCGGCTACGTATTTATGAGGCTCTTGAGACAATGAAAGATGCCCCTTTTATCGGAGATATAAAACCAATCCAGGGAGAAGAAAATCTTTGGCGGCGCAGAATTGGCGCTTATCGAATATACTTCCGGCCGTTCCACGAAAAAAGGGTCTTTGATATTCCCGGGATTGAACGCAAACGAAGCCATTGAAAATTGGCGTGAAATATTAAAACAAAAGGTTTGTATATAATTATTCTTCGAGCCCCGCCCCGTTAGAAATTTAAATAAACGCAATTTTATTCCAAAAGATGTAAGGCGGGAGCCGCTTTGCTTCACATTGTTGTGTTGTGATTGGCGTATTGCCGGATTTCTAACGGGGCAAGTCGAGAAGTTTCTATAATGTAAAGTTCTCGACAAACCTGAATAATAAATAAATTATGGGAGTTGAAGGAGAAAAAATAGGCCATCCTTATGAAGGTTTGGACGATGCAAGCTTAGCAGATGCTATTCGTCTCGAAGTTTATAGATACAGAAAAGAACATGGTGAATTCATGCCTTATCACAAACAAATGTTAGAAGAAGCTCGACGTCGGATTAAGCCTTTAATGGATGTTTTAGTTTCCGAATACTAGTTTTTTGGTCATTGAAACGACCGGGCATGGTTAAAATTTTTTGTGTTTTTTGAGAATAAATGGCAGAATAAGGGTGAAAATGATTATTAATGCAAAAAAATCAAAGATGACTCTTGATAAACTTGTCAGCATGACACAGCGGGAATTTTCAGCTGTTCGGAAAGAAATGGCAACCAAAGATGATCTCAAACATTTTGCAACCAAAGACGACCTATACGACTTAAAAGAAGAAATTCGAGGCGATACGGCAAAGATTTTGCAGGGTGTTGATAAGATTGTTACACATTTTGATAAGGTGGAAAAAGACCACGCGGCTGATAAATTGCTGCATGATCGTCATGAAAAAGTGATTGAAACTTTAAAACAAAAAGTCGGCGTCAGATGATTTTTAACTTGTAGTAAAAAAACATGGGAATTGAATCACCAAAAAATAAGGAAGCTATTTTTGAACTTCATAAAAAAATATATAGTGATTTGTTTTATGATTATCCAAAGATGGATTCAAGTCCTGACTTTCTAAGTTTACAAATTTTGTTATAACTGCTTACAGTGCAGGGTTAAACAATGAGGATTTGAATAGAATTTTTACTGAAGTTTATAATGAAGAGTTGGCTGACCATCACGGCAGTGAACACGGCGGAGAAGGCGGATTTTAATAAATAGACCTGTTGCTTATTAAGATTTTAGCCGTTTTTTTAAAAAATTAGTGGCTTAAAATAAGGGTTTTTTGCATCAAATTTTCCCAAAAAATTATTTGCAAAAAAATCAAAGATGACGCTTGATAAGTTGGCGCGAATGACGGCCAATGAGTTTTCGGTTGTTAAAAAAGATATGAATGATGGTTTTGCGACTATACGTCAGGAAATGGCCACCAAAGATGATCTCAAGCATTTTGCTACCAAAGACGATCTTAAACTTTTTGCCACTAAAGTAGACTTGAATGATTTGCGAGTTGAATTAAAAGACGATATTCAGAAAGGAACCGTAGAGGTTTTACGCGCTGTTGATAAAATCGTTACAAAATTTGATAAAGCAGAAAAAGACCACGCGGCGGATAAATTGCTTCACGACCGTCATGAAAAAGCCATAGAAATTTTAAAACAAAAGGTCGGTGTTTAAAAATTTTAAAAATTATGGGAATTGAAAGAATACCTACTCAAGAAAATATAAAGCAAAAACTACAGGCAAATTGATGTTCGACCTGGTAGCCGCTGATATAAATGAGTAAAATAATTAGTCATTGAATGGCCGGGCATGGCTGAAATTTTTGTGTTTTTTGAGAATAAATGGCAGAATAAGGGTGAAAATGATTATTAATGCAAAAAAATCAAAAATAACCCTGAATAAGCTTGCGGGTATGACGGCGAGAGAATTTTCGACTGTCCGAAAAGATATGAATAAGGGTTTTGTTGAACTCCGTGGCGATATGCGGGAACTCCGTGGCGATATGCAGAATGGCTTTTCAATGATGCGTAAGGATATTACAGGGGAGGTTCTGGATATCGTACGAGAAGGCAATATAAATATTGTCGCCAGCAACGAAAAAGTGGCGTCAAAACTTGATGAGTTCTTGAAAGATCGCGGAGCCCACGACGCGCTCCATAAACGGATTACCGATGAACTACATTATCACGACCAACGTGTCAAAAAATTAGAGGTAAAAGTTTAAAAAAGGTCGGCCAATTTAAAAAATTAATAAATTTTCAAAATCATGGGAATTGAAAGAGGGCAAAAAAGAGAAAAGATGCCAGGGAGAGAAAAATTATCTTTAACAGCAGAAGAGAAAAATTAGCTATAAAAATTGCCGACCATACCGAATTTACAGAAGAATGCGCAAGAGATTTTTTGTTGTTTGATAAATTAAATAAAGAGGAAAAAGACTTTAACAAATTGAAATTTTTATATCCAAAGCTTTTTCGTCGACTTCACTATACGTATGGATATCGTACCGCTGATGATGTCTAGTGGTGGGTAAATGATGTAAGAGCTCATGTCGAGGATGTTAAGAATTTAGAAGCGGACGTGGAAGCCGGAGAAGGATACGAGAATGAGGACGATGAATTTGAAGAATGATGATTTAAATTGACTGATTTTAAATTAGCCGTTGAATTCTGAGTATTCTCAAAGAGTGCTTGGAATTGAGTGACTAATAATCATTCTTGCCCGACTGAAAGGTTTAGGGCGCCCCGTTGTCGCCGCTTGACTTCGTCAAGCGGAAGGGGGTATAGTTGCATATGGTAATCAAACTAATTTTATTTGATATCTGAAGTTTAGAGGAATTAAACTCCGCATTTTTTGATTGCGCCGGGGTTGTTCCCGGTATTTTGTTTGAGAAATAGATGCGAATCTACAAATATGCGAATTTTAAAAATTATTAGCATATTCGTAGATTTGCATTCATTCGTATGCCGTATTAGCATCCAAAAAACATGAAGTATATATTAGGCGAAAAAATAGGTATGTCGCAGGTGTTTGACTCTGAAGGCAAGGTTATTCCGGTAACCGTTGTTTCTGCTGACCCGAATGTGGTGTTGCAAGTTAGGACCAAAGAAAAAGATAGTTATGAGGCTGTACAAGTCGGATTTGGAATAAGAAAGGACAAGAATATAAAAAAGCCGCAAAAAGGCCATTTCAAGGATTTGGGGAACTTCCGATACATAAAAGAGTTTAGAACGCCGCAAGTTTCAGAATCCAAGTTACAAGTTTCAAGAGGCGACAAATTTGACGTTTCTGTTTTTAAAGAAGGCGACATGGTGAAAGTTTCGGGGATTTCCAAATCAAAAGGATTTCAGGGAGTTATGAAACGGCATGGCTTTCACGGCGCTCCGGCAACCCACGGAACGAAGCACGCTCATAGAGAACCGGGGTCAATCGGCGGAGGAGGAGGAAGGGCCGGCGGGCGTGTGGTGAAAGGAATGAAGATGGCGGGAAGAATGGGTGGAGAAAGAGTAACGGTGAAAAATTTGAAGATTGTAAAAGTTGATGCGGAAAATAGTTTGTTGGCGATAAGCGGGGCGGTGCCGGGGAGAAAGGGGACATTACTTGAGATTAGGGGGTAGTTTTTCCGTCGTCATTGCGAGCCGTAGCTACGGCGAAGCAATCTGAATCAAATTCATGAAACAAGGTTTTGTATATATTATGACCAATCCGAGGAGTACCGTTCTTTATACTGGTATTACGAGTAATCTTATTAGGCGGATATATGAACATAAAAATAAACTCATTGAAGGATTCACGAAGAAGTACAACGCCACAAAATTGGTTTATTACGAGATATATGATTCAATTGAGGTTGCCATACAGCGCGAGAAGCAAATCAAGGATGGTTCACGAAAGAAAAAATTTTTCTTGATTGACTCTTTGAATTCGGAGTGGAAGGATTTGGCAGATGAGTTGTGAGATTGCTTCGGGCCTGCGGGGCCCTCGCAATGACGGCTCTTATTCACGGGAAAAAGAAAAAAGCGACCGCAAGGGTCGCTAAGGATAGGAATATGGTTAATTATCTCTGAAACGCAATTCCGAAATTCGTTTCCATGGAATCACAATTTTCATATCGGAATGGGTTTCAGCTCCTGGTGGATTGGCGCGTTCTTGGTAGCAGGTAACATCGGCATTATTCAATTCTATGCCACCTATACAGTTGATTGTTCCGCCATCGGTTAGTTTAATTTCCGTGGCTCTGCGTTCTGTATGGCAAGCAGTTAGTCCGATAGCGATGATAAAAAGTATGGCCAATCCTGAAATTTTAGCCATTTTTTGCCCCAAATAATGTTTTTTATGAACTATTGATTATGTATCATATAATTTTATGAAAGTCAAATTATACAATCAAGTTGCAGAGGAAGTGGGGAAGGCAGAGTTGCCTGATGCGGTTTTTGGTTTGAAATGGAATGCCGACTTGGTTCATCAGGTGGTGACAAGCCAAGAAGCTAATCGCAGGCCTACTGTTGCCCATGCGAAAGGGCGGAGTGAGGTGCGGGGAGGAGGTAGAAAGCCGTGGAGGCAGAAAGGAACCGGAAGAGCGAGGCACGGCTCAATCCGTTCCCCGATTTGGAAAGGCGGAGGCGTGACGCACGGGCCGTTGAAAGAAAAGAGCTATAAAAAATCTATAAATAAAAAAATGGCAAAGAAGGCATTGTATACGGTTTTGTCGGCCAAAGCGCGTGATGGCGAGATTGTCGTTTTGGATACGTTAAAATTCGAAGAGCCGAAAACCAAACTGGCCGCAAAAGTTTTTAAAAATTTAGAAGCGGTAAAATCGGACTTAACTAAAAAAGAAAATCGGGTTTTGGTTTTACTTCCTAAAATGGAGAATGCAATAAAGCGGGCAATAAGAAACTTGCCTTACACAGCGTTAGATGAGGCGAGAAATTTGAACGCGTTGCAGGCGATGAAACATAAGTATATTTTGTTTACAAAGGAATCATTAAATGTTTTTAAGTCTTAGGTATTAGAAGCAGAACTACGCTGATGAGTACGCCGAACTACGCTGAAATCAGCGTCAATCAGCGTCAATCGGCTTCTATGGTATGAAATTATTTAATAAAATTTTTCCGCCGAAGGCGGATCCGTCTCGGGCGGAAAAACGCAATGAAGGAAAAAAGGAAGATATTAGTGAAAAGGCGGTAAAACAAGATAACGATTCGAGAAACATTCGAGATAATTCAGGGGGGATTCGAGAAAAGAATGAAAAAGGCGATTATAGGCCTGGAGTTTTGCTTGCCCCGCACGTTACGGAAAAAACAACAAGCGGTAATACTTTGAATAAATATGTTTTTAGGGTTGCCAACACCGCCAATAAACCGGAAATTAAAAAAGCGGTTGAGGGCAAATACGGAGTTGCTGTTTCGAGTGTTAATATATTGAATACTAAGCCGAAAGCGGTTAGACTGGGCAGAATTGAAGGTGTGAGGCCGGGATATAAGAAGGCGATAGTGACATTGGTTGAGGGGGATAAGATAGAGATTGGGGTATAAATGTGATGCTAATCAGGTGCGAATTTAATGCTAATCTACAAATTGCGAATATTTATTCTTAAAGTGAAATCGAGAAGTTACCATAATGTAAAATTCTCGACAGGTTCGAATAGTATTCGCAATTCGCCAGATTCGCATTTCATTTGTAGATTGGCATCATTGCTATGAAGAAGTATAATCCAACATCACCGGGAAGAAGAGCGGCCGAAGTTATTGATTGGCGGAAATTTTTAACAAAAAAAGAGCCGGAAAAGCGTCTTGTTTTTGGTTTTCATAGGGCGCAGGGAAGAAATAATTACGGCCGTATCACTACCCGTCATAAAGGAGGGCGGGTTAAAGCTTTATACAGAGCAGTTGATTTTATGTATGATAAAAAAGATACTCCCGCCGTTGTGGAATCGTTGGAATACGACCCAAATCGTTCAGGGTTTATTGCTTTGGTAAAATACCGGGATGGCGAAAGAAGATATATGCTTGCTCCGCAAAATTTGGCGGTCGGCGCCAAAGTTATTGTTTCTGAAAAAGCGCCGATTGAATTAGGGTCAAGAACTGTTCTTAGAAATATTCCGGTAGGAACTTTTGTTTATAATGTAGAATTGTATCCGGGCCGCGGAGCGGTTTTAGTTCGTTCCGCCGGCATCGGGGCCCAGGTTTTGGCAACCGAAGACAATACTGCTACGCTTAAACTTCCATCCGGAGAAATAAGGGTGGTTTCGTCTTCAAGCTGGGCGTCAATCGGCATGGTTTCCAATCCGGAGCATTCTTTTATGACCATCGGCAAAGCGGGAAGAAACAGGCGTTTGGGAATTCGTCCGACAGTCCGCGGTACGGTAATGAATCCGAGGGATCACGCCCACGGCGGAGGCGAGGGAAAAACACAACTTGGTTTGAGGCGCCCTAAAACACCGTGGGGGAAAACGGCGAGAGGTGTTAAAACCCGCAAGAAAAACAGGAAATCAAATAAATTTATTTTACAAAGAAGAAAATAACGACAAGCGACAAGAGACATGAGACAAGGATTTAATTTCCATGTCGCATGTCACATGTAGCATGTCACATGTAGTGCCGCGCTCATTAAAGAAAGGCCCATACATCCATCCCTCTATCCTAAAAAAGTTAGGACGGCTTAGGGTTGGGGATTTAACGGTTATTAAAACCTGGGCGCGTAATTCAACTATAATTCCCGAAATGGTGGGATTCACTTTTGGGGTGCATAACGGAAGAATTTTTGTAAATGTCAATGTAAAAGAAGAAATGGTCGGTCATAAATTGGGCGAATTTTCCCCAACGCGTAAATTTTTGAGGCATGGCGGTAAGATGCAAAGAGAGTTGGAGCAAAAAGCCGAAGAAACGGAAAAGGGAAAAACAGCGGCCGCGGCAACACCCAAAGCTGGTAAATAGCGACATGGGACAAGAGACATGGGACAAGGAACGTAAAACTTGTTACATGTTGCATGTCACATGTCACATGAATGGAGGTCAAAGCACAACTAAAACATCTGCGTATGTCTCCCCGTAAAGTGAGATTAGTTGCCAATTTGCTTAAGGGCACTGGTGTTATCAGGGCTGAGAATCAGCTGAAATTTTTGCCAAAGCGTGCCACCAGCCCCCTTCTTAAGCTTTTGAAATCCGCTGTGGCCAATGCTGAGAATAACCATAATTTAAAGAAAAGCAATTTATATGTTTCAAGAATTGCTGTTGACGGAGGACCCGTGCTTAAACGTATGCGCCCTAGGGCGTTCGGCAGGGCAGCTCAAATATTGAAAAGAACAAGCCATGTTAATTTGATACTTGGGGTAAGGGAAGGACAAGCTGAAGAATCTGTTCCGTTATACGCGCCCTTGAAGAGAGAAACAGTTAAAGAAGTTTCGGAAGAAGAATTGAAAAAAATAAAGGATAAGCAAATTTCCGAAAAGCCAAAGATAAAAAAATATGGGGAAAAACCCAAGTTAATGAAAAAATCAACGGATTTCGTAAGAAGAATGTTTAGACGCAAAGCCATTTAGCGACATGGGACAAGAGACATGAGACAAGGAAAGTAGAGACAAGGGACAAGTGACATAAAACATGGTTTTTATTAACAGCTTTACGGATAATCCGTATTAGCGGTAATCCATGTCGCATGTTGCATGTTATCAAAAACTTGTCACATGTTATATGTTACATGTCACAGTCGTGACGCACAAAGTACATCCATATATTTTCAGATTGGGGCAAACCACGAATTGGAAATCGCGGTGGTTTAGTTTAAAAAATTATCAGGAATTTTTGCGTGAAGATATCTTGCTTAAAGAGTGGCTCGCCAAAAAATTGAAGACCTCGCACGTGTCTGATATTGAAATTGAAAGGTCTGTTAATATTTTAAACATTATCATTAAAACTGCCCGCCCGGGAATTTTAATAGGCAGAGGCGGGGAAGGGAGCCAAAAATTAAAAAAAGAAATTGAAAAAAAGTTAATTGATATATGGAAAAGAATTCCGGTTTTAAAAAAGCGTCCCTTGCCTAAACGTGAAATAAAGCTGACCATTGAGGATATAAAATCCCCAAATACCAATGCCGCGGTTGTGGCGCAAAGTATTGCCGATGATTTGGAGAAGCGTATTCCTTTCCGTAGAGCCATGAAGCAGGTGTTGGAGAGAGTATCTTCCCAAAAAGAAGTTAAGGGCGTTAAAATTTCCATTTCCGGAAGGCTTGATGGGTCGGAAATGGCCCGTTACGAATGGCTGAAATCCGGCAGGATTCCGTTGCAGACTATTAGAGCCGATGTTGATTTTGGTCAAAGAGAAGCCCTGACTAAATACGGGATTATAGGGGTTAAGGTGTGGATATACAAAGGCGATATTTTTGAAAAATAAAAATCTGAAGCACATTGAAAGCAAAACACTTTGTTTTCAACGCCTAAATTTTAAACAAATTATAATTTTTTAAGTTCCAAAATGAAAATAATAGAAAAGAAAACTTGGCCGGAATTTTTTAGGAAAGTTAAGGATGGAAAGAAAAATGTTGAGATTCGGCTGGCCGATTTTAAAATCAAGAAAGATGATATCTTGGTACTTCGCGAATGGAACCCTAAAAAGAGAAGCTATACTGGTTGGATTGTTAAGAGAAGGGTTGGGGCGGTTCACAAAGTTAATATGTTTAAATTTCATTCATTGTCAGAATTGAAAAAATATGGTTTGTATGCAATTGAATTTTAGGGCGACTCCAATACGCGAATGATATTCGAATGACTCTAATACGTGATTATTTATTCGAGTCATTCGAGTGAATTAGAGTAGTATTAGGGTCGCATGAAAAATGTTACAGCCTAAAAAAGTAAAACATAGAAAGTGGCAAAAGCGTCCTAAATTCGGTACTGAAACCCGCGGAACGGAGTTGGCTTTTGGCTCCTTCGGCCTTAAAGCAGAAGAAACAAGATGGATTACCGCTCGCCAAATTGAAGCGGCTAGAAAAGCTATGACCCGTTATATTGAGCGAGGCGGAAAGGTTTGGATACGTATTTTTCCCGATAAGCCGGTAACCAAAAAGGCGGCGGAAATGACACTTGGCGGCGGCAAAGGAAATGTGGACCATTATGTTTTTCCGGTTCGTCCCGGCAGAATTCTTTTTGAAATGGACGGTATTACCGAAGAAGTTGCCAAAGAAGCAATGCGGCTGGCAGGCCATAAGCTGCCGATTAAGACAAGATTTGTGAAGAAATAATCGCCAATCAATCTCGAATTTATTTTCGAATTATCGCTAATCTGATTATTCGAGATAATTCTGGAAGACATTAGTGAATGATTCATGAAAGCCATCGAATTAAGCCAAAAACCCAAAGAAGAATTACAAAAACTTTTGAAAGAAAAGCGGAAACGCCTTGAGGAATTGAGATTTTTATCTTCTCAAGGAAAGGTTAAAAATGTGAAAGAGATGTCGGTAGTTAAAAAAGATATAGCCCGTATATTAACTTTGTTAAGGAAGTAGAAGCAGAACTACGCGATAAGTACGCAGAAACATGCTGAAATCAGCGTTAATCAGCGTACTCAATCAGCGTCAATCGGCTTCTAAAACATGAGAAAATTAAAAGGCACAATTATATCCAACAAAATGGCCAAAACTGTAGTGGTTCGAGTTGATAGTCTTAAAAAACATGAAAAATATCAGAAATTTTATAAGGTATCTAAGAAATATAAGGTTCATGATGATAAGGGTGAATATAAAGCCGGAGACATAGTAATGATTCAGGAAACAAGGCCGTTTTCAAAAGAAAAGAGGTGGAAAGTATCGGAGTTGGTTAAAAGGGCACAAGTGGCCGAACCCGAAGCTGAAAATGAAATAGCCGGTTAAGCGGGTTAAGTGAATTAAGTTAATTAAGCTTAACCTGCTTAACTCGCTTAATTCACTTAATAAGTTAAAGAAGTAATGATTCAAACACGTTCCATGTTAAAGGTAGCCGACAATACCGGCGCAAAACTTGTGCAGGTTATTAAGGTTTTGGGAGGAACCCGCAGGCGTTATGCTGCCCTGGGTGATGTTATTGTTGCTTCTGTTAAAATTGCCGAGCCGAGAAAAATGGTAAAGAAGAAAGAAGTGATAAGGGGGGTTATCGTTCGTCAGCGCTATCCCCAAAGACGTCAGGATGGTTCTTATATTCGTTTTGATGATAACGCTGTTGTTTTGGTTGAAAAAACCAAAGAAGGTTGGGTGCCGAGAGGCGGTAGAATATTTGGACCGGTGGCGAGAGAATTGAGAGATAAGGGGTATATGAAAATTATTTCATTGGCTCCGGAAGTGGTATAGATAACCACGAATTAGTCTCGAATAATTCACGAATAACACAAATTCGTGAAATTCGTTAAATAATTTGTGCGTAATTAGTGGTATGAAAGTAAAGAAAGGCGACAATGTAAAAGTAATATCCGGTAAAGACCGCGGCAAGACCGCTAAGGTTATTAAAGTTTTTCCGAAAGAGGACAGGATTTTGGTTGAGGGCGTGAATATGAGAAAAAAGCATAGAAAACCAAGGCAGCAGGGCAAAAAAGGAGAGATTATAAATTTGCCGGCGCCAATGCATGTTTCCAACGTGATGCTGGTTTGCCCGAAGTGCAATCAGCCGACAAGGGTTGGATATGAAAAAAAGGACTCCGGACAAAAGTCCAGAGTATGTAAGAAATGCGGGGGAGAAATTTAAAAAAGTAATCGCGAATCAATCATGAATCTATTCGCGAATATTCGCGAATAAAAAATTAGAGATTGATTAGAAAAAGTGACCTTACAGGAAAAATATAAAAAAGAAGTTGTGCCAAAAATGATGGCTAAATTCGGATGGAAAAATTCTATGCGGGTTCCTAAAATTTTGAAAGTGGTTGTCAATACCGGCGTGGGAAAAATTAAAGATGAAAAACAATTGCAGGAAATTGTTAAAATGCTGACCTTGATTACCGGCCAGAAACCGGCTTGGCGGCCGGCTAAAAAAGCCATTTCATCTTTTAAGACGCGAATAGGGCAGTTGGTCGGCTATACAGTAACGCTTCGCGGAAAGAGGATGTATGATTTTATCGGGCGATTGATAAATATAGCGCTTCCGCGAGAGCGCGATTTTAGGGGGCTTGATTCCAAATCTTTCGACAGAAACGGCAACTTGACAATAGGTGTTAAGGAGCATATTGTATTTCCAGAGATAATCGGAGAGGATTATAAGTTTTTGTTCGGATTGGAAGTTACTGTGGTTAACAATGCCCAAAAAAGAGAAGAGGGGATTGAGTTGTTGAGGATGATGGGATTCCCTATTAAACCATAAAACTTATAACATGAAACATGAAACATGAAATCGAATAAATGATTCATGATTCATGGTTCATGGTTCATGAGAAATGGCTAAGCAATCTGTAATAGCGCGTTCAATAAAAAAACCCAAATTTAAATCACGGGTGGTGAGACGCTGTTTTCGTTGCGGCAGGAAAAGAGGATATATGAGGGATTTTGATTTATGCAGGATTTGTTTTCGCGAATTGGCGAACAAGGGAGAAATACCGGGAGTAACGAAGTCGTCGTGGTAGTCGCGACAAGAGACAAGAGACAAGAGACAAGGAATTTATTTCCATGTCACATGTCACATGTCACATGTCACAAGGGTGGATAACATAGCAAACATGCTAACTAAAATAAGGAACTCTTATAAGGCCGGACACAAAACGGTTGATGTTTCTTTTTCCAGAATCAATGGTGAAATTGCGGATATTCTTAAAAAAAATAAATTTATAGATGATTTTGAAAAAAGAGGAAAAAAGATAAAAAAACATTTGGAATTGGCGCTTAGTTACAAAGAAAAAATTCCGGCTATTGAAGAAATTAAAAGAATATCGAAACCGGGCAAAAAGGTTTATATAGGGAAAAATGATTTGTATTCAGTAAAGCACGGTTATGGAATTGCGATTATCTCCACTTCCAAAGGTGTTATGACCAATAAAGAAGCAAAAAAGCATGGGGTTGGAGGAGAGGTAATAGCGGAAGTGTGGTAGTTTATTTATCGTGAAACATGAAACATGGAACATAAAGCAAGGTTAACCATGATTCATGCTTCATGATTTATGATTCATGAGTAGGATAGGTAAAAAACCAATTCAGCTTCCTGAAGGTGTTTCCGTTAAAAAAGACGGAGATGTTTTAGTTGTTAATGGTCCCAAAGGGGAACTGAAAAGAAAGTTGATTCCTGATATTGATGTTGAAATGCGGGATAAAGTTTTTTTGGTTAAATTGGTTGGTAAGAGTAAAAAGGGGCCCGCGTTTTGGGGCTTGTACCGCGCTTTGGCGCAAAATATGGTTCAGGGCGTTAAAGACGGATTTTATAAAAAACTTGAGATTGAAGGTATCGGGTTTAAGGTATTGCAGGAAGGACAAAACTTAGTTTTTTCTTTAGGGCTTTCGCATCCGGTTAAGTTTGAAGCGCCGCCCGGAATTCAGTTTAAAGTTGAAAAGAATGTTGTTATGGTTTCCGGAATTGATAAAGAGCTGGTTGGCGATACGGCCGCGCGTATTCGAAAATTAAAAGAACCCGAACCCTATAAGGGCAAAGGAATCCATTATGCCGGGGAAGTTATTAGAAGAAAGGCGGGAAAGAAGGCGGTTGCCGCTACCGCTTAAGGCGACTCCAATATGCGAATGCCATTCGAATGACTCTAATAATACAAAATTTATTCGAGTCATTCGAGTGAATTAGAGTATTAGAGTCGCTATAAAATGAACAGGTTTAAATCAAAAAGAGAAAAACGGATTAGGCGGCATAATAGGGTAAGGGCTAAAATTGTCGGTACTCAAGAAAAACCCAGGTTTTCTGTTTTTCGTTCAAACAAGCATCTTTTTGCGCAATTGATTGATGATGTTTCCGGAAAAACTTTGGCGAGTTTCTCAAGTATGAAGTTAGGAAAAAATAAGAAAGTTAAAAGCGCAAAGAAGGAAGAAAAAATTAATGATGGCGGACGCGCTGAAAAAATCGGAACCGCTTTGGCCGAGAAAGCGTTGTACCAAGGGTTGAAAAAAGTTGTTTTTGACAGGGGCGGTTATGCGTATCACGGCAATATTAAGAAGTTGGCGGATGCGGCAAGAAAAGGCGGCCTTAAGTTTTAATCAACAACTAATTACTAACAACTAACAACACGTGTTGTGGGTTGTGGGTTGTGGGTTGTAAGTTAATTAGTGAGACCAAGAAAAGAAAAATCAGAATATGACCAAAAAGTTCTTGATATAAGGCGTGTAGCTCGCGTGGTTCAAGGCGGGCGCCGTTTTAGTTTTCGGGCAACGGTAGTTGTCGGTAATAAAAAGGGTAAAGTCGGGGTGGGAGTGGCAAAGGGTCCGGATGTTTCCACGGCGGTGGAGAAAGCCGTGTATCAGGCCAAAAAGAGTTTTGTTATAGTGCCTATTACCAAGGGCGGCAGTATTCCTTATGATGTTTCTGCAAAATATTCTGCTTCCATAGTGAAGTTGATGCCGGCAAGTATCGGCGCCGGAATAATTGCCGGGGGTGCCGTAAGAACTGTAGCTGATTTGGCCGGAATTAAAAATATGTCGTCAAAGATTCTTTCACGTTCTCCCAATAAGTTGAATAATGCCATGGCCGTGATGGAAGCGCTTAAGAAACTAAAATAGCGGCAAGAGACAAGGGACAAGAGACATGGATTTCCATGTCACATGTCACATGTCACATGTCACATGTGTGCAATTACACCTTCTACAACCTAAAACCCATTTTAGAAAATCACGCAGAATCGGTCGTGGCGGAAAACGCGGCACCACTTCGGGAAGAGGGACCAAGGGGCAAAAAGCAAGAGCCGGACATAAAATAAGGCCGGCTATTCGCGATATCATAAAAAAAATTCCCAAAAAACGGGGCTTTAAATTCAAATCATTCAGGACGAAACCGGTTGTTTTTAATTTAGCTGTTTTAGACAAGCATTTTAAAGAAGGCGATACCGTATCTTCGGAAATTTTGGTAAAAAAGGGATTAATTGATAAGATAAAGGGAAGAATGCCTAAGGTAAAAATTCTTGGCGGCGGAGAATTAAAAAAGAAACTGGTTTTTAAAGATGTTGAGTTTTCAAATTCCGTAGAAGCAAAATTAAACGCCAAAGCGGCGTCTAACATGGCGTAATAAGTTGGCGTTTAGCATGCTTCTAAATTTATAAATGTATCAAAGATTATTACAAATCTTAAAAATTTCCGATCTTCGAAAGAAGATTTTGTTCGTATTGCTTATGCTTGCGATATTCCGCGTGGCCGCGGCCATACCTGTTCCCGGAGTTGATAAAGAAGCGCTTAGAAGTTTTTTATCCGGCAACCAGTTTTTCGGGCTTTTGAACATATTTTCAGGAGGGGTTTTGGATAATCTTTCCATTGCCATGCTCGGAGTCGGCCCTTACATTACCGCTTCAATTATCATGCAGTTATTAGGAATGATTTTTCCGCGCCTGAAAGAAATGCAGCAGGAAGAAGGAGAAGCTGGCCGTCAGAAAATTAACCAATACTCGCGTCTTCTAACTTTGCCTTTGGGGCTTTTACAGGCCTATGGCCTTCTGGTTATTTTAGTGCGCCAGGGGGTTTTGCCGAGTTTGGGACTTTTTGGTTTTGTTACCAGTATGATTGTAGTAACCGCGGGAACAGTTTTTTTGATGTGGCTTGGGGAATTGATAAGCGAAAAAGGAATCGGCAACGGGATTTCTCTTATGATTTTTGCAGGTATCGTATCCCGTCTGCCGGTGGATTTCGGGCAGGCCTTTTTTTCTTTCACCCCGGACCAGCTTCCGATTTATCTTGTATTCGGCGCAATAGCTCTTGTGGTAATTGCCGGAGTTGTGTATATAACCGAAGCGCAAAGAAATATTCCCGTATCTTATGCTAAAAAAATCAGGGGAAACCGCGTTTACGGCGGTGTCTCTACCCATCTTCCTCTTCGGGTAAATCAAGCCGGAGTTATTCCTATTATTTTTGCCGTTTCCATAATTTTATTTCCGGGCCTTATCGGAAGTTTTCTCGCGGGCGTGCCCAATGATACGGTTCGCGCCTTTTCCACTTTTTTAATAACTTTTTTCAATAACCAATGGATTTACGGCATTGTTTATTTTGTAATGGTTTTTGTTTTTACTTATTTTTACACGGCAGTCACCTTTGACCCCAAAGCTATTGCTGATAATGTCCAAAAGCAGGGCGGTTTTGTTTTAGGAATACGACCGGGCAGACAGACCGCGGAATATTTATACCGTATTATTAACAGAATAACTTTGGTGGGAGCGACCTTTCTCGGAGTTATGGCGATATTGCCTCTTATAGCCCAGGCGACTTTTGCCATTCAGGCGTTTACCATCGGCGGTACCGCCCTTTTGATAGCCGTATCGGTTGTCCTTGAAACACTAAAGCAGATTCAATCGCAGATTGTTACTTATGAGTATGAATAATCACAAATCAATCTCGAATTTTTTCGCGAATGCCTGTGGTGAGCTCGTCGAACCATTCGCGAAAAAAATTAGCGATTGTTTCGCGAATAGGTGATCTTGCCCAAAGTTGTAATCTTTTTCGGCCTTCCCGGTTCCGGCAAAGGAACCCAAGCCGACGTACTTGCCAAGCACTTCGGTTTTTTTCATTTTGACACCGGCAAAGAAATTGAGAAAACGGTTCATAATCCGGCAAAACGCAAAGACCCGGTTATTAAGCGCGAGGCTAAGTTTTTTGATACCGGGTTTTTAAATACTCCTTCCTGGGTTGAAGATATAGTAAAGAAAAGGACCGAAGAATATGCTGAAGCCGGCCGGAACCTTGTTTTTTCCGGCTCTCCCAGAACCCTGCCCGAGGCCAAAGGGCTTTTCAAGGTTTTTAAAAAACTTTTCGGGCTCAAAAACGTTTTAATAATCTTTCTTGATATAGATGAGGAAACTTCAATATTTAGAAACAGCCATAGGAGGGTTTGTCACGATTGTCGTATTCCCGTAATCTGGTCTAAAGAAACCAAAGATTTGACTCATTGCCCTTATTGCGGCGGAAAATTGGTTAAGCGCATCTTGGACAACCCCCAAATTATAAAAGAACGCATCAAGGAATATCGTAAAAAATCCGAGCCATCAATGAAGTTTTTGAAAAGCAAAGGAATAAAAATGATTTGCATAGACGGAGAAAAATATCCGGAGGTGGTATCTAAAGACATCGCGTCACATTTTAACAAATAAATTAACCTAATTATTCTAATTAACCATGATGAAAATTCACCTAATTCCTAATTACCTAATTCACCTAATAAAATTTCTAATGTACTAATACTTAATTTAAAATTTTGGAATTTGATTATTTTATTAGAAATTAGGTGAATTAGACAATTAGAAATTATTAAGTACTTTTTCTTGATTAAACCGAAATTTAAAAATAAAGAATACGTTTTGCTTTTAATTGGCCCTTCTGGTTCCGGAAAAGGTACGCAGGCCGATTTTTTGAAAAAACGGATTCCGCGCCTGAAAATTATTAGAACCGGACCGATGCTAAAAAAACTTGCCAGGCGTAATACAATAACAGCCGAATTTGTTCTGCCTTATTTAAAAAATGGGTTGCTTGTTCCGGGGTGGCTTGCCTCGTTCACCTGGATGAAGGTGGTTTTTGAAAGTGTGTTATCCGGAGAAAACTTGCTTTTTGACGGAGCGCCGCGCCAAGTCAGCGAGGCCCGGCTTCTGGATGAAGTGATGAATTGGCACAAAAAGCCGCTGCCAAGAGCGATATTTTTGGATATAGACCGCAAAGAGTCGCAAAGACGGCTTTTGTTAAGAGGCCGTTCCGATGATACTAATGAGGCAATTAAGGAACGCCTTAAATTTTATTATAAAAATGTAATTCCAGTAATCAGTTATTTTAAAAAAAATAAAAGATTAATCAGGGTTAATGGCGAACAGGAGCCGGAGAAAGTGGCGGAAGATATTAGAAAAGCTTTACATATTTAAAAATTCAAAATCCAAAGCATCAAATCCCAAATAAATTCAAATTCCAAAATTCAAATTAAGTTTTGCCTTTTGGATATTTGGGTTTTGATATTATTTGGGATTTGGGATTTTGAAATTGGAATTTTTCGATGATTGTTAAAACTCAAGATGAAATAGATACTCTTCGCGAATGCGGGCATCGTCTTGCAAAAATACTTGATAAGGTTGTAAAAGCGGTTAAGCCCGGAGTAAGCGCTAAAGATTTGGATAGGCTCGCCGAGAGCCTGATTTTGTCGCAAGGAGGAGAGCCGGTATTTAAGGGATATAAAATTAAAGAAGAAAAAAGAGCTTATCCGGCAAGTTTATGCGTATCAATAAATGATGAGATTGTGCATGGTATTCCCTTGGAAAAGAAGATTATTAAAGAGGGTGATATTGTGGGGTTGGATATAGGAATGAAGTGGCCTTCGGCTAAAATCCCAAATCCCAAATCCCAAATCCCAAACGACCTTTTTCGTCATTCTGAGGCAGAAGGCCGAAGAATCTCCGAGGGGCTTATTACCGATATGGCCGTAACCGTAGGCGTAGGAAAAATTTCCCAAGAAGCGGAAAAATTGTTGCGTTCAACGAAAGAATCATTGGGCATAGGAATTTCAATTTTAAGGCCGGGAGTAAAACTCGGCGATTTGGGTTTTATAATCCGGAAACATTTAGAGAAAAATAACCTTTCAATTATTCGGGATTTATGCGGTCACGGCGTAGGAAAAGAGCTTCACGAAGAGCCGATGGTTTTGAATTATGGCAAAAAAGGAACCGGTCTTGAACTTCGCGAAGGAATGGTTATTGCCATTGAACCAATGGCAAGTTTGGGCGATTGGAAAATTAAAGTTGACTCCGACGGCTGGACAATTCGCACGGCCGATAAGTCGCTTGCCGCCCATTTTGAGCACACGGTGGTAATAATTAAAAATGGCGCAGAAGTGTTGACAAAGATAAAATAAAATGATATCTTTGTTTTAAGTCAGTATAAAATCAAGGAGAAGGGTAAAAAATGAGAATAGAGGGTTTGGGAAAGCGCGCTTTATTTCTTATTCCATCGGTAAAGGTTTATAACCGCAAATATTCAAAAACCCGTCAGAGTATCGCTCGTACCATTCATAATTTTTTGAACGATACTTTTGGCGGATATACTTGCGCCTCCGGCAATATTTACGGATATTTTACTTCCGAGTCAGCCGAATATGATGAATTGAGAGAGTTTAGGGTAGCGTTTAAAGAGGACGAGAAGAAAACCAAAGTTCCCAAGCTTCAGGAGTTCCTTTCAAAAATTTGCGAAGATATCGGTGAAGAGTGTATATATCTTGAGTGCGGTGAAGATGCTATGTTGGTTTATTCAAAGTAGATAGTTTGGCTCCTGGCGGGGCTTTTTTCTTTTTTTGAAATATGTGCGACAATAAATGTATGCGTTATTTAGGCATTGATTACGGTCATAAAAGAATCGGAATTGCTATTTCTGATGAAGGGGGCGTTATGGCTTTTCCTTTTAGCCGGATTTTGGCGAAAAGCCCGGCTTTTATTGTTAAAGAAATTAAGAAAATAATAAAAAAGAAAAGAATAGAAAAGATTGTCCTTGGCTTGCCGATTACTTTCGGCGGCCAGGATTCATTGCAGACAAACGCAGTTAAGGAATTTGGCCGATATCTTGGTAAAATGTTACAATTACCGATAGAGTATGAAAACGAGATTTTGAGCACAAAGATGGCGGAACGCGGCGGCACCGTCAAACAAAAAATCGATTCATCAGCCGCCGCCATTATTTTGCAGTCATATTTGGATAGAAACAAGTGACAAGAAACATGAGACAAGGATGCGTTCCATGTCCATGTCCATGTCCATGTCACATGTCACATGAGTGTATTTAAGCTGGATTATTCCTTCCTATAACGAAGAACGCAGAATTGAAAAAACTCTTCATGAAGTTGACGCTTATTTGCGTTCTAAAAATTTTTCTGAAGGATATGAAATTATTGTTGCCAATTCCGCGTCCCGCGATAAAACTGCTGAAATAGTAGAAGGACTTATAATAGAAATTCCGCGCCTCCGCCTTTTAAATTTGGAAAACAAGGGTAAGGGTTGGGCGGTTAAAAAAGGTATGCTTGATGCCAAAGGCGATATCCGGTTGTTTTCCGATGCCGATAATTCAACCGCGCCGAATTATTTTGACGCCATGCTTCCCTTTTTTGAAAAAGGATATGACATTGTAATAAGTTCGCGTAACTCCAAAGACGTAGTCGGAGCTTCGCGCGATATCAAAGAACCGTGGTATAGAGAAATTATGGGGCGTATGGGAAATATGGTGATACAAATATTCGGAGTTTGGGGCATTCAAGATACGCAAAACGGTTTTAAGGCCATGACCGCCAAAGCCGCTAAGGATATTTTTTCAAGGGCTTTAATGTACGACTTTTCTTTTGATATTGAGATGCTGGCTTTGGCAAAAAAAATGGGATACAAAATCGCGATTATTCCTATTCAATGGAAATTTGATCCGGATAGCAAGGTTACTTTAAAGGATTATATTCAAGTATTTCTTGATGTATTCAGGATTAGGTGGAATTTTATCACGAACAAATATGAGTTGTAGAGATATGAGACAAGGGACATGATACAAGGAATGTAAAACTTGTCGCATGTTGCATGTCACATGTCACATGAGTGAAGAATATATCCGAATTAAGACAAGACATCGTTTTCGGCGATTGGGTTGTTATTGCCACGGGCAGGGGCAGGCGTCCTCACGATTTTGCCAAAAAAGACGGAGACCATTGGTGGAAACGACAGAAAAAGAATTGTCCATTTGACGAACTTATTGATTCGGCTTTTTATGTTGCTTTGAAAAGCGGAGAGGTTCATAAGCTTTCTAAAAAAAATAAAACAGTTCTTGAAAAGAATTGGTTTTTACAAATTATTCCCAATAAATATCCGGCTTTTGGAAAGGGGATTTGCGCCGTGCAAAGAAAAATCGGACCTTATTTTTGGGAAGACGGCGTGGGTTTTCATGATGTTATTATTACCCGGGCTCATGAAAAATCCGTTGCTTTAATGAGTCAAAAAGAAGCTGATATTTTGATACGGGCTTATCGCGATAGATATTTGCAGTTAAAGGATGAAGATTGTGTTGAATACGTTTCTATTTTTCATAATCACGGGCCGGAAGCAGGAGCAAGCATTGCCCATCCGCATTCGCAAGTTATCGCTATCTCGGTGGTTCCGCCGGATGTGGGAAGAAGTATTAAGGGTTCGGCGGTTTTTTATCATAAAAATAAAAAATGCGTGCATTGCGTAATGATTGATTTTGAAAAGCGCGAAAAAATCAGGATTATTTATGAAAATGAAAAATTTGTGGTTTTCGCGCCCTTTGCTTCCCGCACTGCTTTTGAAGTTAGGGTTTTCCCCAAAAAACATTCTCCGAATTTTGAGTCCATTCATAACAGCGAAATTACTTTTTTGGCAGACGCTTTAAAAATGGCGCTGGCTAAATTATGCAAGGGTTTGGGCAATCCTTCTTATAATTTTTTCATCCATACTTCTCCGGCGGCCAATATTGAGGCCTTAAGGCATTATCATTGGCATATAGAAATTTTGCCTAAAACCGCGATTTGGGCCGGATTTGAACTGGGAACTGGTATTGATATTTCAAGCATAGCGCCGGAAAAAGCAGCATCCTTTTTGCGAAAAATCAAAAATTAAAGCGACTCCAATATACAAATAGCACTCGAATGACTCGAATAAACGAAAATATCATTCGAGACATTCGAGTGAATTAGAGTATTAGAGTCGCATAATTTACAATGGAGTTTATTCTTGGTATTGATTTAGTTACTCTAATTAAGACGATTGGGTATCTGGGAATTTTTGGAATTGTCTTTGCGGAATCAGGGTTGTTTTTAGGTTTTTTTCTGCCCGGTGATTCTTTGCTTTTTACAGCCGGATTTTTGGCGTCCCAGGGTTTTTTTAATATTTTATTGCTGATGGCGCTTTGTTTTTTAGGGGCGGTACTGGGAGATAGTTTCGGTTATGCTTTCGGCAGAAAAACCGGGCCGGCAATTTTTAACCGGGAAGATTCTTTGTTATTTCATAAACGGCATTTGGAAAGAGCAAAATCATTTTATGAAAAGTATGGTGGAAAAACCATAATCTTGGCAAGATTTATGCCAATCATCCGTACTTTTGCTCCGATTCTTGCCGGAGTTGGCGAGATGCGTTATAAAACCTTTCTTTTTTACAACATAATTGGCGGAGTGATTTGGGGAGTTGGCATGCCGTTTTTAGGATATTTTTTAGGAAATGTTATTCCGGACGTTGATAAATATATTGTACCAATGGTGGTTGCGATTATTGTTCTCTCTTTTTTGCCGCCGGTGATTCATATTCTTAAAGACAAGGAACATCGTGAAGAAATAATAACTGTTTTAAAAAAGTATTTTAGGAAATCAAATATTGGCATTTAAATATCACTAATCAATCGCGAATATTCGCGAATGCCTGTGGTGAGCTCGTCGAACCATTCGCGAATAAAATTAGAGATTGATTAGAGAATAATGGTAAAAAAAATTATAATTGCCAACTGGAAAATGAATCCGCCAACGCTTAAGGAAGCAAAGCGGCTTTTTGATAAAGTAAAAAAAGGAATTCGCGGGGTTAAAAACACTGAAGTTATAATTTGTCCGCCCTTTCTTTATTTGTCGGAGTTAAAAGCTAAAAGCTATAAGCTAAAAGCTCAATTGGGGGCTCAAGATGTTTTTTGGCAGGCAGGCGGCCCTTTTACCGGTGAGATTTCACCAGAGATGCTTAAAGAATACGGTGTTACCCATGTTATAATTGGGCATTCGGAAAGAAAGAAATGGCTGGGTGAGACCGATGAAATGATTAATAAAAAAGTTAAAGCCGCATTAAAATATGGCTTAATTCCGGTTCTTTGCGTAGGAGAACGGGAAAGGGAGGTTCAAGGAGAAATTCCTCATATTGTTGAAGAGCAGGTGCGAGCCGCTCTGAAAGGAATTAGGAAAGGGGATTTTAAAAACGGAATAATCGCTTATGAGCCGGTTTGGGCAATAGGAACGGGCAAGGCCGAAACCCCGGATAATGCCACCAGGGCCGCGTTATATATCAGAAAGATTGTGAAGAGCGTTTTGGGAAGTAATACTGTGGAAAAAATCCGCGTAATTTACGGCGGGTCGGTTAATGCGCAAAACGCGGCATTGTTTATCGCCAAAGATATTCGCGGGATGGAAGGAATGCTGGTGGGAGGAGCAAGTTTGAAGGCAGAGGAGTTTATACAAATTGTTAAAAATGTAGTAGAAGCGGATGGACGTAAATGATTACGCGGATTAACGCGAAAAGAAAAAGCGGCATGAAATTTTATGCCGTTTTTATTTTTATGTTTTTAATTTGTTTTTGAATCTTTGCCAGAAAAATATTGCGGAAAGCGGTAGCCATATACCTATAGTTCTTGGAATATGGATAAAAGCAATATTTACCTCTTGATGTTGAAGAAATACATAACCAACTAAACTCAGTGTAATTAAAAAACTAACTCCGAGGCTTATTAGAGAATATTTGATAATATTTTTTGCCCCTTTTTTCAAAGAAACCTTTTTTCTTTTTGGCAGTGGTTATAACGTAATTATAGCAAAGGAGTCATTGTATATCAATCATTGGAAGTATAATACCTTATTGCTAAAAGCCAGGTGCGGATGGCCTTTTGCGGAGGAAGGATAAATAAAAGATAGCGAAGTTCCACCAATTGTTTGGCAAACCAGCCGGTAAAGCCGCAGAATTTGAAATAAACAAAGTCGGCAATGGCGTATTTTTTTCCGATAGTAAGAATAAACGGGTATTTTTTCGCTGGAGTGAATTTTTTTAGCGGTTTGCCCGTTATTGACCGTAAAATATTTTTAGCAGCAATTCGTCCTTCGGCTTCGGCCACAGGCACATTCCAGATAAGCGGTTTTCCTGTTTTGGGGTTAATCATTGAAGAATTATCGCCGATGGCAAAAATATGGCCTTGTCCGATCGCCACAGGCGATTTAGGGCCGTTCTGTTCTTGAATTTGCAGGTATTCGTTAATTATAGTGGAACCTTTTTGGGATAGGGGAAGCCCGAAGTTTCCAAAGATTTCTGGTCCCTTAACGCCGCCCGTCCAGATAAGCAGGTCAAAATTTTCTTTTTTGCCGTCCTTGCAAATGAAATGATCGGCGTTAACTTCAGCAATTGTTGTATTTGTTTTTATCCTAACCCCCAAATTTTCCAGGCGTTTTTTTGTTTTTTCAACAATAACAGCATCAAAACCGGGAAGTATTTCTAGCGAGGCCTCAACCAGTAAAAAATGCGCATTGCAGACATTTTTGCCGTTGTCTATTTTTTCTTTGATGGCGCAGACGAAATTTATGAATTCGGCCACAAGTTCCACTCCGCTTGCTCCCGCCCCTCCGACTGTGATTTTTATTTCATCCTTTTTTTGAACCAGTTCTTCTATTTTGCTTCTTAACCTTGCTCCGTCGTCAAATGTTTTCAAAGGGTAGCTGTGTTCGCGAAGTCCGGGAATGTTGAAATAATTTGTTTCCGCACCCAAGGCAAAAACAAGATATTCAAATGATAAATCTCCTCCTTTTTTAAGAATAACTTTTTTTTCCTGCTCCTTTAGCCCGCTTACTTCATCGCAGATAAACGTAATTGGTTTCCTTTTTACCGCGTCGGCAACCGGTATAAGTACGGAAGATTTAAGGGGGATGTCATCGGCATATTCCATCGGAATGGCGGCAATTTCGTAGAGCGCCGGTGTATAAAGCTGATGGTGATATTTATCTATTAAAATGATTTTATATTCTTCAGATAGTCGGCCTATTTTTTTTGCCAATTTTAAAACCGCGGTAATGCCGCCGAAACCTGCCCCTAAAATTACTATGTTCTTCTTCATAACAATGATGCCAATCTACAAATGAAATGCTAATCTATAAATTGCGAATCGGTTATTATTCGAGCCTGTCGAGAATTTTACATTAAGGTTAACTTCTCGATTTCACTCGAAGAATATCGCCTTAGTATCCCATTTGGCCATCTATCATTATACTCAAAAATACTATACAATGAAATGGTTGATTTATGAAATTAAAAACACTTAAAGAAGCAAAAATCAAAAAAGGAATGCGCGTTTTGGTTCGCGCCGATTTCAACGAGCCGATTTCCGGCGGAAAAGTTAGTGACGATTTTCGCATAAAAACGACCTTGCCTACGATAAAATATTTGCTGAAAAAGGGTGTTAAGATTATTTTGATTTCGCATTTGGGAAGGCCCGGCGGAAAAATTGACCCGACCTTAAGTTTGGCTCCTGTGGCTAAGCGTCTTTCGCGTCTTTTGAAAAACGAAGTTAGGTTGGTTCGCGATCCGTGGAAGTTTGACTTCTTAAGTAAGTCAAATTTCTCTAAACATCGCCCAATTTTTTTATTAGAAAATATCCGGTTTTGGCCTGAAGAGGAAAAAGGTGATTTGCGGTTTGCCGGGAAATTTTCCTCTCTGGGCGATTTTTATATTAATGACGCTTTTGGCGCATCGCACAGGGCCCATGCGTCTATCAGCGGTATTCCCAAGTATTTGCCGCATGCGGCTGGATTTTTGCTGGAAAAGGAAGTAAAGTCCCTGGAAAAACTTTTGCACCATCAAGCGCGTCCATTTTTTGTGATACTCGGAGGAGCGAAAGCGTCGACAAAAGTTGAGTTGGTTAGAAAATATTTAAAAGAGGCCGACGGAGTTTTGGCGGGAGGCGCTATCGGCAATACCATTTTGGCGGCGCACGGGTTTGAGATTGGAAAGTCGCTGGCTGATCGTATTGGCAAGCGGGAACTTAAAAAATATATTGATATTTCTAGTTTGAAACTTTTTTCCCCGCTGGATGCGGTGGTTTCGGATAAAGTCTCTGCTAACGCGCTTTCCAAAGTTGTTCACATGGGTTTGATTAGAAAGGGAGAGTACATAGTTGATATCGGTCCGGAAACCGGCAGGTTTTTTGCTAAGGTTTTGCGCCCGGCCAAAACAATTTTATGGAACGGGCCCATGGGTGTTATTGAAATTGAAAAATTTTCTCACGGAACGTTGAATTTTGTCAAAGCAATGAAAAAAATTAAGGCGTATAAAGTGACCGGCGGGGGAGACACGATTGCTTTTTTGCAAAAACACCGGCTTATGAATGCGTTTGACCATGTTTCCACCGGCGGAGGAGCCATGATGGAGTTTTTGGCGGGAAAAAAATTGCCGGGGATTGAAGTTTTGAAAAAATAATAGCGCCCCCGAAGGACGCTTAAAGTTATTTATTTTTTTAGAAGTTTTACTGTAACAATTGCGGCGGCAATTCCGCCAAGTACCCCGAAAGCAGTAGCTTCTACAGGGTTTTTAAGGGCCATGACAATAGTTCCCAAGCTCCACATTACCCATATAGAAAGTAAAAACAATCCTTTTTCTGACATTTTATTACTCCTTAGGGTGGTTAAAGAACACATTTGTAATAAATATGAATTTATCTGTCAATGCCCCGCCTTCGCCAGATGGGCTTCGGCGGGCAAGTAAAAACTGGATTGTAAGACCTCAAGCGTCGGAGGAGTTTTTGGCGTTGCCAACTAACAACTTACAACTAACAACTTACAACAGATTACTGCGTCAGCTTTTGTGGAACAGGGGACTAAAAACTAAAGAAGAAATTGAAAAGTTTTTAAATCCTGATTATGAAAAGCATGTTCACGACCCGTTTTTATTTAAGGGGATGGAAAAGGCGGTTTTACGCGTAATTAAGGCGATTGATTCCAAAGAAAAAATAATTATTTTTGCCGATTATGATGCCGATGGGATTGACGGGGCGGTGGTACTTGCCGAATTTTTAAAAAAGGTTGAGGCGAATTTTGAGGTTTTTATTCCCGATAGATTTGTGGAGCAATACGGCTTATCCATGGCGCGGGTTGAAGAATTTAAGGGGCTCGGCGCCAAATTGGTTATTACGATTGATTGCGGAATAACAGATTTTAACGAAATAGAAAAAGCCAATGAATACGGAATAGACACAATTATTTTTGACCATCATATTGTTCCTCCGAAATGGCCCAATGCTTATGCCATTATTGACCACAAGCAGGAAGATGATACTTACCCGGAAAAAGTTCTTTGCGGAACCGGATTAGCATTTAAACTTGTGCAAGGGGTTTTGGCTAGAAAAAATTACGGAATTATTCCCGGCTGGGAAAAATGGCTTTTGGACTCGGTGGCCATTGCTACGGTTGCCGATATGGTGCCCTTAACAGGAGAAAACAGGGTGTTGGTGAAATATGGTATTGACGTGTTGAAAAAAATGCGGAGAGCGGGTATCCGTTCCATACTTCAGTCGCGAAATATTCAGCCTCAAGAAATTACTTCCGGAACAATTGGTTTTGTTTTGTCGCCCCGTATTAATGCCGCAAGCAGAATGGACCATGCTAATACCGCTTTTGAACTATTGCTTACGGAAAATCAGATTGAGGCCGAATGGCTTACCAAGCGTCTGGAAGAAAAAAATACGGAGCGAAGAGGTCTGGTTGACGAAATTTTAAAAAAACTTGATGAAAAATTGGCTGGTGTTGAGTCGCCCAAATTGATTTTTGAAGGTTCGCGGGAATGGCCGGCCGGGGTCTTGGGAATTGCCGCTAACCGCCTTCTTGAAAAATATCATTGCCCGGTGTTTTTGTATTCGCGCCAACAAAATGTTGTAAAGGGCTCATGTAGGGCATCCGAGGGAGTGAATGTGGTAGAGTTGATGCGGGGCGCTGAAGATTGTTTTTCCGATTTCGGGGGGCATGCTTTTTCCGGCGGTTTTTCTTTGCTTCCGGAAAAATTGGAGGACTTGGAAAAAAGATTGCGGAAATCGCTTGATAGTTTTATTTATAAGGAAATCAGCCGCGAGGCAGATGCCGAAATTTCTCTTGACGACGTTACTCCGGAAATTTACGCGATGTTGCAAGAACTTGAGCCGTTTGGTCAAGGAAATCCTAAACCGGTATTTTTGCTTCATGACATTTTGATAAAAGAGTTGCGCCATGTCGGTTCTGATAAAACCCACGTAAAGATGAAACTTAGCGATAAAGGAATAGGAGCAATTTACTTTCGCGGTTCTCATAACGGTTTTAAAGCGGGCGACACGGTTGATATTTTAGCCGAGCTTCAGGAAAACCGCTGGAATGGTTTTACCAATATTGAGTTAAATATCGTTGATGCGGTAAAAATTTAGAAAAAATATATGGATAAACAGCAGGCAAAACAAAAAATAAAAGAATTGGTAGAAAAATACGAAACGGTTGTTAAAGAAGGTAATCTTAATAAATATACGGAGGAGGACACCAAAAAAGGTTTTATACAGCCGCTTTTTGAAGCGCTGGGATGGAATTTTCATGATAGAAAAGAAGTATCGGCAGAAGAATCGCGGTCAGATTACGGTTTTTACATTAACGAACGGCCGAAATTTTATCTTGAAGCCAAGGCATTAAGAGTTGATTTGATGAGGGAAGATTTTGCTAATCAAGCCATTCGTTATTCATGGAATAAGGGCGTAACCTGGGCCGTATTAACCGATTTTGAAAATATTATCGTTTTTAACGCGCAAGATATTTCTAAAAATTGGGAACAAAAGAGATTTTTAACACTTCGTTATAATGAATATATAGAGCATTTTGATAAATTATGGCTTCTTTCCAAAGAGTCATTTCAAAATGATTTGCTGGATAAAGAAGCCGAGCCACTTGGTAAAAAACTTCAGAAAATCCCGATAAGCGCGCTTTTATCCGATGACCTTAATAAATGCAGGAATATTTTGATTGACGGGTTGTCCCAGTGCAATAGGGGAGTTGATAAGAATTTGCTTGAGGAGGGGGTGCAAAAGTTGCTTGACCGCCTTATTTTTATCCGGGTTGCCGAAGACAGGGAAATTGAGCCAAAAATTCTTTTGCCGTTAATTCGTTCAAATAAAGCAGATGAAGAAATATATAACGCGCTGGTTAAAAAATTCTGCGAACTTAATGAATTTTATGACTCTGACTTATTCGCGCCGCATCCGTTGGAAAAATGGGAAGAATACAGCGGCGCGGTAAAAAAAGTTATTAACATACTTCACGGCAAGAAAGGTTATTATGAATATGATTTTAAAGCTATGCCCGCCGATGTCCTTGGCGCTGTTTATGAAAACTATTTGGGATATCGCCTTTTACAATCCAAAAAAGGAGCAACTCTTGATAAAGATGCCAAGAAGCGAAAAGAGCAGGGGATTTATTATACGCCGACTTTTATTGTTGACTATATAGTAAAAAATGCTTTAAAACCGGTTCTTGATAAATGTCAGAGTGTTTATGATTTGAAGAAAATAAGGGTGCTTGACCCGGCATGCGGTTCCGGTTCGTTTCTCATAAAAGCGCTTGAGGTTATTTATGATAAATATTATGAATTCAGCAATAGAAGTCCGGCGGAAACAAAAAGGACGATTTTGCTTGAAAATATTTACGGAGTTGATTTGGATGAACAGGCGGTTGAAATCGCGCGGCTTAATCTTTTGTTAAGCGCTTTAGATGAAAAAAGAAAACTCCCCGTGCTTTCACAAAACATCAAAAACGGAAATTCTTTGATTTCTGGAACAGACGAAGAATTAAAAAAATATTTCGGAAAAAACTTCAGGGACAAAAAGCCGTTTAACTGGGAAGAAGAATTCCCGGAGGTTTTCAAGCAAGGCGGGTTTGACGTTGTTATTGGAAACCCGCCGTATGTAAGAGTAGACTCATTAGATGAGATAGATAAAGATTTTTGGAAAAAAAGTTTTATGGCGGCAGAGGGCAAATACGATTTATATTATCTGTTTATAGAACAATCACTTAAGTTATTAAAAGAAGGCGGAAATTTTGGATTTATAGTGCCAAATAAGTTTTGTGTTGCTGATTCAGGAAAGCAATTAAGAAATTTGATTTTTGATAAAACAAAAACTCGCGAATTTTTTAGCGTTAGCCAAATTGATGTTTTTAAAGACGCTGCAAATTATCCAGTAATTTTGTTTTTCCAAAAAGGAAAAAGTTTCGGAAAAACATTTCTTACTTTTGCAAAAGAAGAAAATGAGGTTTCTAAACATAATTTAAATAGGATTCTTGTAAGAGATGAAGATTTAGAAATATTTTCAGGACATATTATCCCGGTTAATATCGATAAGAGGCAATTAGAATTGGTACTTAAACTATCAAAAACAAATAGTAAATTTGAGGATTATTTGAAAATTTCCGAGGGGTTAAGAATTCCAGAAAAGTTAGAATCAAATCAAAAAACTGATTTTAAAATTGTTAAACAGTATCAATTTTCAAGATATTCGGACGTTCGACAAGGAAGTTTTATTAAGTTAGATGACTTAAAGACGGTGGTAAATTTCAATACAGAAAGATTTAAAAATAGTCAAAAAGATAAAATTCTTATTGCAGAGGATGCATTATTTATTTCAGCCACATTAGATAAGGATAAATATATACCCCAAGGCGGTGTTTATTTTGCAACTTTGTTAGGTAATAAAATTTCTTTGATTATTTTATTAGGTTTATTAAATTCTAAGCTCTTATCTTTTATATACAAAATTTTGTTTGGTGGTATGCATATGGGCGGCGGGTATCTAAGGTATAGAACAAACTTTTTATATACATTACCAGTTATAATTAAAGATAATAATTTTGAATTAGATAGTCTTGTGGATAAGATACTGAAGTTAAATAAGCAATTAGACAAAATTGCCGAGAATTCTAACAAATGGAATGCTCTAAAATCCGAAATTGAGAAAACTGACAGGAAAATAGACGAGGAAGTTTATAATCTCTACGGCCTTACGCCGGAAGAAATAAAAACTGTTGAAAGTTTATGAAATTAAATCAAGTTATTAACCTTAAGAATTGGCATCAGCGGAATATTGATAACGTTGGTTATGGTACACGCGATAAGATCGTGCTAAAGCGTAGTAAAAAGGGGAGAGTTTATTTTCTTGCCAAGACATATGATAAAGATATTGGTGAATTGAGATCAGAGGTTTGCGCCTCAAACATGGGTAGACTTTTCGGTTTTCCTGTCCAAAAAACATGGCTTTGTAAGATTCCGCAATACAAATCTTTGAAGTTAAGGCATCCAGCTGGTGTTCTTATTCAGTTAGACGTTCGAAGGCAGGAGGATTTATTGCACGGCGCCGAAATTATTTCTTTAGTTGATAAGAAATTCGCCAGTTTAAATTTAAAAGAAAAAAGAAGGGTATACACACTCAGGGTGGTTGTGGATAGCATCAGAAATTATGTCAGTAATCATCCAAACTCAAATAAGCTTTGGGATCAATTCTTCGAATTATTAGTTTTTGACGCTTTGATTGGCGGTACTGACAGGCACTATTATAATTGGGGCGTACTTGCAAAAGCGGACACAGGTGAATTTATCCGTCTTGCACCGGCATTTGATAATGGGATTAGTTTAATGTGGAAGATAGAGGAATACCGGCCGCAGTTTATGAATGATTTATTTATGAGAGATTTTCCAAGAGGAGCTGAATCAATGTTTAAAAAAGTCAACGGAGGCAAGTATTCTCTGCTTGAGGTATTGGGTGAGTTATACAGAATTGGTGACTACAAAAAATCGAACATAGTTCAAGAAATTTTGGATCGAATTGAAAAAGTTAAAGAATCAAAAATTAGATCAGTTTTATTGAACAATATACCAAAAAGGGCTCAATTCAAGACAAAAAATGATGAGTTGAGCTTAATCTGCGAGTATGTTAAAGTAAGATTAGATTTATTGAAACAAACCCTACGTGAGTTGAATCAAATAAACATATGAACACATTACACTATAAGGTTATTTATAGGAACGGGGATAAAATCCCGGTAGAAATTGCAAACTTTTATCGTGATGATAATGGCAATTTTGTGTTTGAATATAAGGAACAACCGAAGTATGAATTTCCGGGGTTTGATGCATCAATAAAGAAATATAAGAATGACCATCTATGGGAGCAAATTTCTTTTCGAGTGCCAAATAATATACGGAATCAATTTCCCAATGTTCCGCCGGAAGAGTTATTAAAAGAAACGGGGGGAAAATTAGTAACTGACCACTTTGAATTTCAGTTTGTAGAAAGTGTTTAGAGTATTTTAAAAATCCTTACGTTAATTCGTAAGGATTTTTGTTTAATACAATTTGGAAACGGAAATGGTGTCAGGTACCCTTTTTATAGTATATATATTGAAACCTCCAGCAAGTGGCGCACGTTAAAATCCGAAATTGAAAAAACTGACAAGAAAATAGATGAAGAAGTTTATAAACTCTACGGCCTCGTGTCGGAAGACCCCGATAGTACAGCATAGCTGACTACGGGGCAAGAATAAAAATTGTGGAAGAGTTAGGTAGAAAATAGCGGGTTGTTGCGGTAAATTCTAAAATATGCTAATATGGAATTGCTATGTTAAGCGAATATATTGCAAAAAAATTAAAAGAGGCAAAATATAAACTTCTTAAAGATGGAAGTTATTTTGGCAAAATTCCGGGACTGAAGGGGGTATGGGCTAATGCCAAAAATTTGGAAGATTGCAGGGAAGAATTGCGTTCGGTCCTGGAAGATTGGTTGCTTTTTAAGATTAGGGATGGGGATTCTATCCCGGATTTACGCATTGTAGAGGACCAAAGACGATTAGTAAAAGCCCCTGCGTATGCCAAATAGTATATCTTGGAGAAAACTTGTACAGAAATTTCGTCGTTTGGGTTTTGACGGTCCGTATGCCGGAGGCCGTCATTTATTTATGAAGAAAAATGATTTGAAGGTTGTCATACCCAATCCGCACCCCCGCGATATAGACAAGGGTCTTGTCGCTGAGATATTGTAACAAGCGGGGATTTCTGATGAAGAATGGGATAACGCATAATTTTATGGCTGAAAAAAAATTTTACGCGTATAGTGTTCCGCGAACGGGAAAGCGGGGTATTGCTGAAAGTTGGAAGGAATGCGAAAAAATCGTGAAGGGTGAGGAGAACGCCCGTTTTAAGGGGTTCAAATCGCGGACGGACGCCGAGGATTGGCTTAGCGCGGGCGCCGATTATTCAGTTAAAAAAAAGCTTCCTAAGGGGGTTTATTTTGATGCCGGCACCGGGCGCGGTAACGGGGTTGAAGTAAGTGTTACCGATGAAGAGGGAAATGACCTGCTTCACGAAGTTCTTCCGAAAAAGAAAATAAATCGTTTCGGTAAACACTTGTTGGGAGCTGAAGTTACGAATAATTTCGGAGAACTTTTGGCATGCCGTTTCGCGCTTGAGATTGCCGTGAAGAAAAACATAAAAAAAATTTTTGGGGATAGCCGTTTGGTTATTGATTACTGGTCAAAGGGATATATGAATATGAAAGAGATGGCGCCGGAGACGATTGAACTTGCCTATATAGTTTCATCCTTAAGAAAAGATTTTGAGCGAAGAGGCGGTAGGATGGAATATGTTTCCGGAGACGACAACCCTGCTGATCTGGGGTTCCACAAATAAGGTCAAAATAGAAAATAAATATGTTGATAGAATAGTTAATTTGGCCAGCAATAAAAACCTAATTGTTTCTAAAAATTATTACATCACGTTAACAACATACTGACAAACTGGAGTATGTTGGTATGTTGTAAAATGATTTTTTATGGAAGAAATTGAAAAAATAGAAAACTTAAAAAAGAAACCGGAGATACATACGGAAGTATTGGAGGACTGGGAAGCAAAAACCGAAGAAGAAAAAAATGCCGTAAATATTGTTTCCCTCCTAAACAGGCAAGGTGTTGCTTATTTTGCCGGCGGTTATGTGCGCGACCTTTTGATAAATCGCGAATTCAGCAAGCATTTTATTGCTAAAGACATTGATATTGCCACAAGTATTTCTCTTGAAGAAGCAAAAACCTTGCTTGAGAAATCAGGATTTCATACCAAGATCGCGGGCGCTGATTTTAAAACATTAAAAGTGTTTCAAGAAGGCGGTGAAGCAGAGGCAATTGATGTGGCCACGTTCCGTCAGGAAGGAAAATATCGGGATGGCAGGCATCCGGATTTGGAAGACCTTGTTTTTATAAAAGACCCGGAAAAGGATGCCGAGCGCCGGGATTTTACTATCAATGCATTATTTTTCGAACCTGATACGAAAAAAATAATTGATTTTGTCGGCGGTATTGAAGATTTAAAAAATAAAGTTTTGCGGCCGGTTGGGGATACGAAACAGCGTTTTCAGGAGGATTATGTCCGCATGCTGCGTTACGTTAGATTCAGGAATAAATACGGTTTTACGTTTTCGCGCGAGGTCCGTGATGTTGTTCGTGATGATGCGGATAAAATATTGCGAAAGCCAAGTGAAAAGCTATTTCAGGAGCTTGATTTAATAATGAAGCTGGATAAAAACTATATGGCTGTTGCTGATATGGCGCGTTTGGGTTTGCTGAAGCATCTTATGCCGGAATTAGACGAGTTAAAAAATGTCATGCATCCTAAAGAAGCGCCGTATCATAAAGAAGGAACCGTTTTCAGGCATACTTTGGAGGCGTTAAGGGGTTTTTCTAGAAAAGAAGGGGTTGATAAAATTCGGGAGGTTTTTGGCTTGGAAAATTCTGTCAAAATAGATGAAGTGATTAAGCGGTTTTATGAAAAATACGGAACAGAAATTTCTTGGGCAGTACTTTTTCATGATTTAGGAAAGAGGACAAAAAAGAGTACGCGCGAATTGCCGGGCGGCCAGACCAGAACTACTTTTGTCGGCCATGAACTTGATTCCCGCGAAATGGCCGGAAAAATTGCTGCTCGTTTGAGGTTTTCTAATGTTAAAAAAGAAAAAATTTTGTGGCTGGTTGAAAATCATTTACTGCCGCGCGACCTGCCCGTGATGAAGCAGTCAAAAAGAAGGGCTATGCTCCAGCATCCGTGGATTGAAGAGCTATTGTTTGTTGCTTTGGCCGATGAGCTTGGAAATTTTCCGTCAAGCACCAAAGATTTTGAGGCGGCTTATAAATTATTGAAAGAAGAAAGAGTGCGCGTTCCTGAGCCCAAAGAATTGGTAAGCGGAAAAGAACTTATGAATAAGTTTAATTTAAAATCCGGGCCGATGATAGGGAGATTAAAATCAGCCATCCGCGAAGCGCAATTGGAAGACAAAATAAAAACGCCGAAGGAGGCATTGCGTTTTGCCGAAGAAAATTTAAAAAATTTATATATTCAATAAATTTATGGATAGTGAAAAAATTTATAAACCAAAATTAAAGGTTTTTAAAGAGCGGGCTGAACGTATACCGAAGTCAGAATATGACAGCATGGTAGGAGAACTTTTAGTTAAATTCGGAAACCAATTTAAAAGGATTGAGCCGACCGAACCCATGCAAGATAAGGATAGTTTTGGAGATATTGATGTAATTTTTATGCCCAAGGGGTCGGTTGATGAGGGATATGAGTCTTACTTTCGGGAAATTTTTGGAAAATCATTTCTTGGCTATAACAGAACCCCTCATTCACACGTTCATTCGTTATTGCTTTCGGTTTCTTCCCAAAAATCAGTTCAGGCAGATTTTATTAGGGCAGAGGACCAGACCGATTTTGAAAGGAAATTGATGTATTACTCTAAAGGACATTTTTCATCCGCGGTGGGCATGATGGCTAAAAAGCTCCATTTTAAATATAGCACTGAAGGATTTTTTAAGAGATTTAAGGATAAACGAGGAAATTGGCACGATATTTTTATTAGTGATAAACTTTCGGACGGCTTGAAAATTCTTGGTTTTGACCGTTATGAATTTGAAGATATTAAAACAACGCCGGATATAGTTGAATTCATATCTTCCTCTTCTCTTTTTGATTCCAGTTATTTTCAGTTTAAAGACCTTCCGCGCCGAGACCGGGAGTCCATAAAAAGAAATGCCGTTGAAGAGTATATCACGCAAAAACTTGCTATTAAGAATCAAACTAGGATAATTGACGATGAAGATGAATTTTTCAGAAAGTTTTTTCCTGAAGAATTTGAAAAATTTAAAACGGAAGCGGAAAGAATAGAAAAAGAAACTTATAAAACAGGAAATATCAACGGTGAGGTTGTTATGAAAGCCTTCGGCTTGAAGCCATGCCCTGAAGTCGGAAAGGTTTTAAAATTTATTAGCGATTTTTATCCGAATCTTGAAGATTTGACAGATGATGTCATTAAGGCCGTTAAAAAGAATATTTTGGAAAAAGAAGCGTTTTAACCTTTGTTAGGTTTATAAAAAATATTCTCATATTCTTAAGAATATGAGAATATTTTTTTCTCTTGCATTTTTAAAATTATTTGATATAATATGATTATCGTATGCTGGATGGTCGCCGAGCACCTATTCCGTCAGATATTTGATTGTATATGGTTAAAATCTGGAATAATCAGCAGAAAATTATATCGTTGTATGTGGCAGAATAGGTGCTCGGAGGAAAGTCCGAACATTCGGTCCTAAACGCGCCTTAGGCGCGTCGGACAATGGTAGTGGGTAATTCCCATCTTTCTTGTCGCAGACAAGAGCGCGGAGTTACGCGGATAGCACGCGGAATAACGCAGAAAATTTCTGCGGCGTTCTGCGTCAGGTCTGCGACCGTCAGCGTTCTCGCCTGTGGCGAGAGAAGAGGTGCGAACAGAGACGCCGAGCATTGAAAGATGCGAGGCGTCCCTCTCCACTTTTACTGATAACCTATTTTTTGTTATGTTGTCTTTTGTGAAAGATAACAGTTAAAAATTTCAAGCGGTTGTTAGTAAAAGTGGGGAGGGACGAGTTCCAATGGCAACATCGGAAGTGAAACGGCTAAACCCTTACTTGGATGCAAGAGGACCTGTTTACGGCTAATTTATGTCAAAGAACAGGAAAAATAACTCGCTTGAGCCCGAGAGTAATTGAGGGCCTAGACAGATGACCATCTCTCTTGTCGCAGACAAGAGCGCGGAATTACGCGGACAGTACGCGGAATAACGCAGAATTTTCAGTGTTGTTCGACGTTCGTTCCGCGACTATCAGCGCTCTCGTCTGCGGCGAGAGAACAGAATTCGGCTTATAGGCGTGCGATACGGAATCCGTCCTTAAGGGGCGGGTTTTTGTTATGTAATATTGGTGTGTGCATAAAATGTGATTGATTCGGGAAAACCGTTATATTATACTTAAAGGGTATTTTTTAAGTACTTTTAACGAAATTATAAATATTCAGCGTTTTTCAACGTATCCATCAGTGTAAATTCAGCTTTTATGGCTATAAAAGCGGATAAAACGCGGATAAGTACGCCGATATTATGCTGAAAATTATATTTCGTAATTCAGTAATATGTACGAATCAACAGCAACATACGAACCGGTTGAGGAAGTAAAAAGTGAAGGCGAGGGTCGCGGATTGGCTAAAAAAATTGCCAGATGGTTTTTATATTTCCTGATTTTTTTGACTCCTGTTTTCTTTCTTACTTACGCGTCCCCGGTTTGGTTTGGCAAGCAGATATTTGTTTATGTTTTGGGAGGGCTTGCTTTTATCGCGTGGCTTGTCGATTTTTTGACTTCCGGAAAAATTTCTTACAGAAAATCATTTTTGAATGTTGTCATATTTTTGCTGCTTTTGGTTTTTTTACTTTCCACATTTTATTCGCTTAGTTTTTACGAGAGTCTTTGGGGTTCGGATTCAACCGGCGAAAAGCTCTCATCCTTTATTGTATTTGCCGTTTTATTTTTGCTGGTTGGTTCTGTTTTTAAGGAAGAAGATGGCGTTAAATTAGGATTGGCGATTTTTGCGGGTTCTATTCTTGTCGGCGTTTTTTCGCTTTTGCAGGTGTTCGGCATACGCCTTTTTTCTGGAGATTTTGCCCAAACCTTTGATTTTAATCCCGTAGGCACAATCAATTCACTTGCGGTTTTTTATGGGTTGGTGTTGTCCGTAGGCATCGGGGTTCTTTCTCATTTTAAAGAAATGCCCGAATCTCGGCATAAGAAATACTTTTTTTGGGCAGTTTTGCTTTCTTCGGCCGTTCTTTTTTTGAATCTTTTTTTGATTGTCAGTTTTAAACTGGTATGGCTCGGTTTGTCTTTGGCGATGGTTATTCTTTTGAGTTTGAGTGTCAGAGTTTCGGCTCGGGCAGAGGAACAAAACGCGATTAAAAGATTTGGGGGATTATCTTTTTATCTGCCGCTGATTCTGCTTGTGGTATCCGCTCTTTTTTATATTTCTAATTTTCAGTTAGAATCCTATACTTGGAACGGGTCCTGCCACATTCATTTATGATTACAGTTTATATCGGGATCCCGTTTTAAATTTTGATCGTATATTCTGGGCAGTTAAGTTTTTCCACGGTTCGGCCCTTGGTACAACCCTTCTTTCTACAACCGGCATTTTGGGATTTGGAGCTTTTTTGTTGTTTGTTCTTTTGGCCGTTGTCGCGGTTTTGAAAAATACTTTATCCAGTCAAAGGGCGGAAGCGCTCCGTTTTGGTATTGCCTCAGCGGTTGTTTACGGTTCTTTTATGTGGTTTATGTACCCGCCGACTTTTACAACTACGCTTTACATGTTTTTGCTTCTGGGAATTTTTGCGGCGCTTTCCGTTTATGAATCGTGGGGCATTTTGGGTTTTGGAATGAGGACAATAACAAGTTCTTCGGCTTCTACCATGTTTGTCGGCTCTCTGATTTCCATTTTCTTGATTGTGGGAAGTGTTGTCGGTATGTATTATTCGTTTCAAAAATATATAGCCGAAAGTTATTATTCCGAAGGAATCAGGATTTTGAGCCAAACCACGGATACGGATAAACCCTTGGTTGAATTTGCCAACGCGGCTTTTATTGATCCCAAAGACGATAAGTATGCGCGGCTGCAGGGGCAGGTTTATTATTTCAGATTGAGAAATTTAATCCAGGGCCAGCTGCCCAGTCCAACCAGCCCGACCTTTGTCCAGGATTTCCAGACAAATTTTATATCAGCTTATCAGGCCATTCAGCAGGCCCAGCGCTTAAATCCCAATGAGATATCCAATTGGTCGCTTTTAGGACTTATTTGCGAAACCGTAATTCAAGTCAATCCTCTTATTTGTTCCGAAAAATTCCTTACGGGCACTTATGAAGACGCGATTAAATATGACCCTATAAGTCCTTCAGCTCATTTAGACGCGGGAAGGGCATGGCTTTTGACGGCTGATATTTTGGCCTTGCGCGCCGGTCAAAGCCAGGGCAAAGAAGAGGCTGATAGTTTGCAGTCGGAACGCGAGACGGCCATAAATAAAGCCGTAACGCATCTTGAAAAATCAGCTTCTTTGAAACCCGATTTTGCTTCAAGCCATTTCTTGCTGGCCCAGGCCTATGTAAGGCAAAATAATCTTCAGGGCGCCATAAAGAAACTGGAAGATACCAAGGCGGTGACTATTGGTGATGTTGGTGTTTTGTTCCAGTTAGGCCTCCTTTATTATCAGGCCAATCAAATTGATAAAGCTCAGGCAGAATTTGAACAAGCTGTGCGGTTGAATGATAATTATTCCAACGCTCGTTACTTTTTAGGATTGATTTATGATCAAAAAGGCGATAAGCCGGGCGCTCTTGAACAATTCAGGAAAATTCAGGCTTTAAATCCGGATAATACCGAAGTCCGGTTGATAATTGCCAATCTGGAAAGCGGAAAGCCGGCTCTGTCACAAGTTGTTCCACCGCTTCCCGCTCCGGAAACAAGAAAAGAACCTCCGGTTAAATAATAACCAACAATCAACGACCGACAACCCTAAAGGGCCGAGCCCTCTTATACGACCGAGTCGTCAGACTTTAGGTCGGGCCTTAGGCCAACAATTTGTGTTGCAAGTTGTAAGTTGTAAGTTAAATCTGGACTTTATCAAACGCGAAATAGTATCCATAAACGCCGCGGCCTTTCTTATAGGGGCCGCTGGTTTTTTGTCCCGTATTCTCGGGCTTTTTCGCGACCGGCTTTTAGCGGGTCGCTTCGGGGCCTCCCGGGAACTGGATATTTATTATGCCGCGTTTCAAATTCCCGATTTTATTTTCAATTTGTTTTTAATCGGTTCGGCCACGGCGGCCATTATTCCGGTTTTTCTTGAATATTGGGAAAAAGACAAGGAAGAGGCGCGCCGCCTGATTGACGGACTTTTTAATATCTTCTTGATTTTTTCCGCTGTTTTTTGCCTGCTTACGGCGGTTTTTGCCCCCTTACTTGTTCATTTTCTTGTTCCCGGATTCAGCGCTGAAGAACAGGCGTTGGCGTCTCTTATGACGCGGATAATGCTGGTTAGCCCTTTTTTTCTTAGTTTGTCCAATATTGTTTCGGGCGTTCTGCAGGCTCATCGCAGGTTTTTTGCCTTTTCGTTAAGCTCCATTTTTTATAATCTGGGAATTATTTTTGGAATTATGGTGTTTCTGCCGTTCTTCGGTTTTTTGGGGCTTGCTTACGGCGTTATTTTCGGGGCTTTTTTGCATCTTTTGGCGCAATTTCCTGCTTTCTACGGCTTGGGTTTTCGTTTTAATCCTTCTTTTCGTATGGCTTTTCATCCGGGCATGAAAAAAATCGCGTTGTTGTCCGGACCGCGCGTTCTGGCGGTTTCATTCAGTTCTATCGGCGTTCTTATAGTAACTGCCGCCGTTTCAACGCTGTCGCAGGGCAGTATTGCCGTGCTTCAATTGGCCAATAACATCAAATTTATTCCGGTGGGAATTTTTGGGGTAAGTTTTGCCGTTGCGGTTTTTCCGCGGCTTTCGCAGGCGTTCGTAAAAAAAGATCCGGAAGATTTTTACGGCGCGTTTTTTGGGGTTCTTAAGACGCTTATTTTTTGGCTGGCTCCCGTTTCGGTGCTGTTTTACGTTCTTCGGGCGCATATTGTGCGCCTTGCTTTGGGTACCGGACTTTTTGACTGGAGGGATACCCGTTTAACCGCGTCGGTTTTGGGAATTTTTTCCGTGCTTATAATCATTGAAAGTATTTTGCCGCTTTTGATTAAGTCGTTTTACGCCTTGAATAAAACGTTCCGTCCTCTGATCATTAATTTTTTATCCAATGCCGTAATCGTAGCGCTTTCGCTGTGGCTGATGGGGGTTTTTTCGGACGAATCTTCTCCGGTAACGCAGTTTTTTGGAAGAGTGCTTCGTGTAGACGACATTTCCGGTTTGGGCATACTGGGAGTTGCTTTGGCCGTGGTAATAGGCCAGACCTTGAATTTTTTTATTTTGCTGAAATTTTTTCTTGGAGAAGCAAAAAAATCGTTCGGTTTTTTGCCGGAGAACGGTTTTACCGGTAATATCCGCCGTATTGTTGTAGCGGCGGCAATTTCCGGGCTTACTGCTTATGCCGTTCGCATTGTGGCCGACTTTTTTATCACCCTTGATACGTTCCTGGGTGTTTTGGCGCAAGGCGGCAGCGCGGGTATTGCCGGTTTGCTTGTTTATGGTTTGATTTTATATAAATTTGAAAATAAGGAGATTATGGATATTATTGAAGTATTCAAGCGCCGTTTGCTAAAACCGCAAGTTTTGCCGCAGGGAATCGAACTTGACAAGTAAAAAACTCTTTATTATAATAGTGTTAAGATTATGTCCGGGAAGGAATTTACGCAACAAGAGACAGGAGGATGAGACAATGAAAATTTACGTTAGGTGTGTTCTTTGGAATCGGTTTACCCTTACAGGGTATAGGTCTTATTGTCGGTTTAGTCGGTTTAGGCCTTGATTTTTTCTTTCAGTCAGGACTAAAACCAGATGCGTGGGTTTTATGGTCTTGGTGTTTATCCTCTTGTTTTATTGGAGCTCTTTTGTTGGGGCATACACTTTTAGGTTTTCAGACCAAGACGGCATATGAAAGAACCCGCGACCACATACGCGCTTTCGGGAGAGTTGATGACAGGTTTTATAATTGTTACGACAATTATTGTGATCGCGCTGGAGTTCGCATGGCTAAGGCCGAATTTATGAGAGCGTCTCGTTAGATATTTTTTGGCCGCAAATCATTGAGAGATTTTGCGGCCCTTTTTATTTTTTGCAGAAACTGTTCCATTTGATACAGTATTATATATGGGCACTATTAGAAATTTCGTTATAATCGCGCACATTGACCCCGTTAGAAGTCCGACACGGCCCCAAAGTTTTCAGCGCAACTCTAAGCGAATGCGGCTTATGCCTTACGCCTACTGCATTAAAAAGCCTCATTTTCGACTTCTAACGGGGTTGACCACGGAAATTAATGAATATTAGAAACTTTGTTATAATTGCCCACATAGATCATGGCAAAAGTACTTTGGCCGACAGGTTTTTGGAATTGACGGGAACAATTGAGAAGCGGAAAATGCGCGAACAATTTTTGGATACTATGGAGTTGGAAAGAGAAAAAGGCATCACCATAAAAATGCAGCCTGTGAGGATGCTGTGGCATCCTCACCGCGGAAAAAACGCGGACTACACGCAGAACAACGCAGAATCCACACTGCTTTACGAAGACCTGACATATAAAATTCGAGGGGTGTTGTTTCAGGTGAGAAAAAAAATCGGACTTGGACACAAAGAACAGGTATACCATAATGCTCTTGAAATAGAATTTAAAAATGCCGGACTCTTATATGAAAGCAAGAAAAATATTCCTATTTTGTACGAAGGACGAAATATTGGTACATACCAGCCGGATTTCGTAGTTGAAAATAAAGTGCTTATAGAATTAAAAGCATTGCCAGAAATTGGCAGGCCTCAAGTTGAACAGACGTGGTCATATCCTAAGGGCTGTGAATATAAAGTTGCCTTGTTGGTTAATTACGGTTCTACTGACTTGGAAATAAAGCGTATTGTTTATGATACGGCACGTAACGTTTCAGCGTTGTCTGCGTTAAGTCAGCATATTTCTGCGGGCGTGTCTGATCAAATTGAGAATGATGAATATATTCTCAATTTGATCGACACGCCAGGACATGTAGATTTCACTTACGAAGTTTCTCGCGCACTTGCCTGCGTTGAGGGAGCGATTTTGCTGGTTGACGCGACCCAGGGAGTGCAGGCGCAGACTATTGCCAATTTGCATTTGGCGAAACAGGCCGGACTCGCAATAATCCCGGCCATCAATAAAATTGACCTTGCCGGTGCCCGTATTAAAGAAACCGAGGATGAATTGGTTAATCTTTTGGGCGTTAAGCTTGAGGATATTTTTAAGGTTTCCGGCAAAACCGGAGAAGGTGTTGAAAAATTGTTGCAGGCCGTTATTGAATTAATTCCGCCGCCCCATGGCGCGGACAATCGCGGACAAAATGCAGACAATGGCGGATATTTTCCGCGACTGTCCGCGCTTGCCCCGTTAGATAGCGCTCGCGGCGCATCTAACGGGGTGAATCTGCGTGAGTCCGCGAATGCGCCGCGCGCATTAATTTTTGATTCCCATTTTGATAATTTCCGCGGTGTAATCGCGCATGTGCGGGTTTTTGACGGAGAGTTTAAAAAACAGGATAAAATTTTAATGGCGGTGGCCAAAAGCAAGGCCGACATAATGGAGTTGGGTTTTTTTATGCCCGAGCTTTTACCACAGGAAAAATTAAGTACGGGAGAGATAGGATATATTGCTACCGGAATCAAGGAGCCGGAAGGGGTTCGTATAGGGGACACGGTTATATTGGCGCGTGACGCGGAAAATAAAGTAGAAATATTTTTTGGGTACCGCCAGCCGAAGCCCATGGTTTTTGCGAGCGTATATCCGGAGGATGCCGATGATTATGAAAAATTGCGCGATTCTTTGAAAAAAATTAAATTAAACGACGCCTCTTTGTTTTTTGAGCCGGAAGCATCCGACGCTTTGGGTAGGGGTTTTCGCGCCGGATTCCTCGGTATGCTTCATATGGAAATAATAGGGGAGAGATTAAAACGCGAGTACGGCTTATCCTTGGTTTTTACCACTCCTTCGGTCGCGTATTTAGTCGCCGTTAAGGACGGAAAAGAGAGCTATGTTTATTCGCCATCCTTAATGCCGGAAGAACATGAAATTACTTCCTTAAAAGAGCCGTGGGTGAAATTAGAAATTATTACTCCACAAAAATTTCTTGGAGGCGTGATGGGACTTTTGCGCTTGACCCGCGGTTCTTATGTTTCGCAGGAATATTTTGGTTCCGGAAGATTGTTAATTGTGTATGGGGCGCCGTTAAAAGATATTTTAGTTGATTTTTTTGATAAATTAAAAAGCGTTACCGAGGGCTACGGTTCGCTTGGATATGAATTATTGGATTATCGGGTAAGCGATTTATCTCGTTTGGATATTTTGGTCGCCGGAGAACCGGAGCGGGCATTTTCGCAAATGGTTCCCAAAGAGGATGTTTATAATGAGGGAAGAAGTATGGTGCAAAAATTAAAAGAAATTTTGCCTAAACAATTGTTTACCGTATCGCTTCAGGCCGCGGTTTCAGGAAAGATTATTGCCCGCGAAACCATTCCCGCCATGAAAAAAGACGTTACCGGCTATTTATACGGAGGGGACAGGACCAGAAAAATGAAACTTTGGAAAAAACAGAAGCGCGGCAAGGAAAGGTTAAAAGCAGGCGGCCGGGTGGAAATTCCTCCGGATGTATTTTTGAAAATGCTTAAACGATAGTGAACAGACCGTGCGAAAACTGTCATTCTGAACTTTGTGAAGAATCTCTGCCTTTTGAAACTGGCTTAAACGTTAGATTCTTCGCTTCGCCGAGCTCGGCTTCGCTCAGAATGACGAAGGCGTTTTTTTTGCAGTTTTCGGACGGTCTGAATAAATCTTACGCGTATTAAAAATCCCCAAAAAATGGGGATATATTGTTACCTGCGAAGTTTGCCGGCGCTAACCACTCTTTTTACGGCGTGAATATAGGCGGCTGTTCTCATATTGACCGTATTTTTTTCATATTCGGCGATTACTTTGTCAAAAGCGCGTTTCATCCTTGCTTCGAGTCTCATGTTGACGCTATTTTCATCCCAGTAATCCTGTTCTCTTCCCTGGATCCATTCGTAGTAGGAAACGGTTACCCCGCCGGCATTGGCAAGAATATCAGGTACCACGAATACACCGTTTGCATGGAGTATTTCGTCGGCTTCCGGGGTAGTGGGGCCGTTGGCCGCTTCGGCCACAACTTTTGCCTTGATGTCGTCGGCGTTTTTAGTAGTGATGACATTTTCAAGAGCTGCCGGGACAAGAACGAGGCAGGGTAATGTTAAAAGTTCCTCATTGCTTAAGCGCTCGCCGTCTTTGTAATTGATAACCGAGCCAGTTTCAGCTTTTATTGCTTCAAGTTCACGGGGATTAAGACCGTTGGAGTTTACGACACCGCCCTTTGAGTCGGAAATTGCGATAACCTTGAATCCGGCTTCGTGAAAAAGCCGGGCGGCAATAGAACCGGCATTGCCGAATCCTTGAATGGCGACCGTTTTTTCTTCCCCTAAGAGTTTTGTATATTTAAGCGCTTTAATGGCTGTAATAAAAGTTCCTCTGGCGGTAGCTTCATTTCTTCCGAGCGAGCCGCCAAGCACAATCGGTTTTCCGGTAACAACCGCGGGAACGGTATAGCCGACGCCGCGGCTAAATTCGTCCATCATCCAGGCCATTATCTGGGAATCGGTGTTGACGTCCGGCGCGGGAATGTCTTTGTCAGGGCCGATCAGCGGCGCGATTTTTTCGGTAAATTTTCTCGTAATGTTTTCAAGCACATGCCGCGACATCTTTTTCGGAAAATAATCTTTCAGGAATTCGATTCTTTCCGGAGTTACCAGCATCGGATCGCGGCTGAACGTAACTCCGCCTTTTCCGCCTCCATACGGCAATTCCATGACGGCGCATTTCCAGGTCATCCACATGGAGAGCGCGACTACCTCGTCTTCAGTAACGTCAGCATGATACCTGACACCGCCTTTTAGCGGTCCGATCCAGCTACAGTGCTGTGAGCGGTACCCTAGGAAAAGCGCTTCCGAGTTGTTGTCAATGGTTATGGCAAAACGCACCTTCAAAATCCTTTCCGGTTCCCAAAGTTTCAGAAAGATTTTTTCCGGAATTTCAACAAAGGGGCGGACTTTCAAAAGCTGACTTTGGGCAATTTGCTTTGGGTTCAGATTCTCGCTCATTTTCTGCCTCTTTTTTGTGGTTTAGGAGGATGTAAAAGTACTGCAATGTTTAATGTACGCCACCTTATTAAAAAGTCAATACCCCGCGGCTAATAAAGAAAATTGAAAAGGGACTAAAAAACTTAAACCCCAGACGTTGCGCTGGGGTTGGTTGTTTCAGATATTTGGGGCGATTTATTTTTTCGGATATTTTTTGTCGACAACTTCTTTGGACATCTCCATGTCGCGGATGGCTTGGGGGGAGAGCTGGTATTTTGCGCGGAGATATTGGGCGAGCTCCGGCAAGTCGTCTTCGCGGCTGTCAATAAAGCCGGCTTCTTTCAACATCGCCGAAACCGGGATGCCGTAAAATTTTGAAAGTTTCACCAAGGTATCGGTGCCGATTGTTTTATAGGTATCGCCCGCCTCTATTTTTGCAAGATAGCTCGGAGCAATTTTGCATTGCCGGGCGACATGCCGAATACTGAACTCCTGCTCTTTGCGAAGCTGTTTGAGATATTGACCCAGTTTTGTAATCTCATACGAGATATTTTTTCTTGGTTTAGGCATGTGGTAGTTGTGATTATAGAACCACGATATTGTTGAAAACGCAATATAGGAATTATGTTGAAAGATTGTAGATGGGCTGTGGATAACTTCCGTCTCTCTCTCTCTCTCTCTCTTGTAATCAGAATATCACAAAGGTAAACTGGACGCAATTGTGGATAACCTGTTCTCTATAGAGGGCATTTTACGCTTGAAAAACGCTTAAGTAAAGGATTTATAGATATCATTAAATTAGAAACAGCGACAATAAGACACAATTTGCCCATTAAGACGATGCGGGGTTGACGCCTATTGTTGACCTTGATAAATGTTGCTATAATCAACTTGATAGGTTTTGCATTACATCTTATACTTATATATAATCAAGTTGATAGATAAATTTTGTCGACAACTATTTTTTCAAAAATCGCGGCGAGCAATATGAAAACAATTGTATACAATATAAATCAAAAAATTGAAGGGC